>ERZ791865.1094-NODE-1094-length-29519-cov-20.740565_pt1 | contig 29519 bp, 24 predicted proteins | sample MGYA00509942_ERZ791865 | MGnify/ENA primary metagenome ERZ791865 (study PRJEB30046, sample SAMN00792098) | human gut metagenome | study: EMG produced TPA metagenomics assembly of the A metagenome-wide association study of gut microbiota in type 2...
AATGGTATCGGCCCTGATTTTCTGTTGACCGCAAAAGTTTAGCGGACAGTAGTAATTGTTAATTCATCTACTACAGGCACAACTACTGTATATTCTGCACGGGTATGCCGGTCTTACGGCGTTCGGTTTCAATGATATAGGCAGGATGCCATGTGCCGTCAGTCATCTGTACCGGCTGTTCGCGGATCATGCCTATACGCAGCATAGCCATGTCAACCGGGGCAAGACCTTGCAGAGCGAAATCTAACTCAAAGAGTGCCAAGGCGAAGGTGTCGCGCCGAGTCAGCATAGGGTCGTCAGCTATGCGCCTATGAGCCAACTCGCGCAAGGCGCGAAGCTGTTGCGGATCCATGTCGCGGTGCCGAGTGACACGCACCTTCGCCAGCTTCGGCAACTGCATACGATAACCCTCGGGCAGCCACCCCTTTAGGCGTGCATACGTCAGTACGCCGCTCAGACCCAAGGTAAGCTGATTGCGCATTACGGGACTCGCAGCATATTGCAATTGTAACGCCTCGGCAAATGAATGGGCGTAATTGTCAAGGGCGTCGGCTACAAGAGGAGTATCGCCGCAGTTGGCGTTAAGAAAATTGCGGAGCACTTCGTAGCCTCGGCGGGTGTTGTCGCGACGGCATTCACGTATCTTGCCGTCGATGGCTTCGGAGAATAGGTGCGCCGATTCAAGACGGTGTAAACGCAAAGTGTCTTCCCGTCTTACGGCAGAACGGTAATGTCTGCCCATCGGCAATGTCAATCTACGGTCGCGTCGATAGAGGCTGACGGTTACAGGCTCCCAGCATTCGCCGCCTTGTATCTGATGTTTCATCGATTAGTGTTAATTGGTTAGTGCTGACAAAATAACGGAATTACGTTATTTAGTCAGAAACAGGACAGATAGCAGCTATTTTGGTGCAGAAATAGCATTTGTATACTGAAAATATTAAATTCAGGTGCTATTACAGAGGTTTGATAAAAATATTATTACTATTTTGTTAAAAAGTTTTCATTTATAGTAAAAAAGCCGTAACTTTGTGGTGTAATAACATAATACTTACAAGACACACATATCAGCGTCTTAAAGAAGAACAATAATAAACAGAATAATAACATAAAACGACTAAACATGAAACACAAACTACTACAGACTTGGGCGCGCAAGTCCGCGAAGCTGACAGTCTGACAGTAGTTGACCACATTGATAAAAACTATAAAAATAATATTAACTTATGAAGAAACTTTTTCTCACAATTCTCAGCGTATTTGCCACTTTGTCTGGCTTCGCAGATGCTACTGTGGGGGATAACTACACTAAGGTGACTAATACGAACGAACTCACTGCAGGTGGAGAGTATATCCTCACGTATGAATCCGCAGCTATGGGTGCCCTTTCAGGCAAAATTTACCAATACGTAGCGGATGGCATTACCATAAGCGGCAATGATGCCGTTATTAAAGCAACCGGAGTTCAGACATTTGATGTTGTAGCCGGAACTGCCGCCAATACCTATGCTTTCAAGCTGAATTTAGCTGAAGGACAAACAGCCTACATGACCTGTACCAAAATCGATAATGGTAATACAGGTTCCTCTGATAACCTCATCGCCAATGCCGATATGCAAATATCTATTGATGAAACTACCGGCGTTGCAACGATTATCCCAAATTCTAATTCGAATAATGGTAAGTGTAAAATCCAGTGCAACACCAACTCCGGTCAGCAGCGTTTTACCAACTACAAAACAGGTACACAAAAAAATTGCACCATTTATAAAAAGGTTGCTGCCGATCCCAACAAAATTGCTGCTCCCACATTCACGCCTGACGGTGGCGAAGTGGATATCAACAGCACTGTAACTATCACGGGTGATGACAAGGCACTGAGCCTGAAATATTGGTTCGGAGATGACGAGACTGCCGCCACAACGGTAACAGGAGCTACAGCCACTGTGACAATAACTGAAGCCTGCACTCTCAATGCGATAGCTATCGGCGAAGGCGATGCTGTAAGCGCGACTAAAACTGCATTGTTTACAATCAATCCTGCTTCATATCCTAACACGATATATTACAGCCATTGTACCTCAGATGACTCCGGTTTCGAAGCCTGGGGTGTCGCAGGAGTTACAAATCCTTGGACAATCGATGCGACGTACGGTCTTAAGGCTACCGGCTATAAGAGCGGTGCCAACACTGAGACAGAGGGGGTAATGTCGTCCCCGGTATTGGATCTAACTAACCGTGCAAACATTACGCTTGATTTTGATCAGGCTATAAATATGTTTAAAAACGGCAAGACCGTGCTTTCTGGAGAAGACATGGCTCAGATAAACAATTACATTTCTGTAGTCATCGCAGAAGTGGAAGATGAGACAATACCCACAGACTGGACTAAGCTGGCCGATGCTACTCTTCCTGAAAGCCAGAGTTGGAATTTCTACGCTCAGAATCCTGCAATTAATCTGGACGCATACAAGGGCAAGAAAGTACGTATCGGTTTCAAGTATACATCAACTACGGAGATGGCCGGTACATGGGAAATCAAAAATGTATTGGTAAGGGGTGACATTGCTCCCGAAATTCCGGCTCCTACGGCAGCTGAGAATGTTACGATTACTGAGGGCGAAGGTAGCTGGACCATCCGCCCCGAGTCTTATCCCGTTGTTCTGACATTCGCTGTGGAGGATGGCGTTCAGATGTATGCCAAGAGCATATCCGACACTCAGGCTCAGGCTGCAGCCGAGGGCGACAATGACGGCTATACTGTTCTGGAAGGCAACACCCTGACTCTGACCGCACAGGGTGACAACTATAGCGTATATGCCATGAAGGATGGCGTGAAGTCTGTTGCCAAGACCATCGTAGCTGATGCTGCCACCGGTATCGCCGGCATCGAGGCTGAGGACGGCGAGGCCGTTTACTTCAACCTGCAGGGCGTACGCGTGGATAATCCGGAGAACGGTGTATTCATCCGCGTGCAGAATGGTAAGGCCGTGAAAATCGCGAAGTGATTTTTTGACAGGAGAACAGGAGGAACAGTAGTTTCTTTCTGACATATATTAAGGAGGCGCATCCGAACGGGTGCGCCTTCGGTGTTAATCAGAGTATTGATCTGCGGTGGGGACGGAGCCGTCCCGGTACCGGCCTGGCAATCGGCGGGGGGGACACAGCTGTCCCGGTCAATCCTTTTGGCGCGGTTTTTGTTAGAGTATTGGCATGGATATTGCAAAGAATGGAAATAACGGCGGCGTCGAGGCGCTGACCGACACTATAGTGGAGGCTATGCAGGACATTAAGGCGCAGGCTGTCACTGTCATAGATATGGAGAAACTGGACTCGGCTCCGGCTTCGCGGTTCGTGATATGCGAGGGCAAATCAACTACCCAGACCGGCTCCATTGCCGACAATGTGCGCGAACAGGTGCGCGAACACCTTCACATCTCGCCATACAGCATGGACGGCACCCGGAATTCGCAGTGGGTGGTGTTGGACTACGGCTCGGTCATAGTCCATGTGTTCCTGCCCGAAATGCGTAGCCTCTACGATCTGGAGGAGCTGTGGAGCGACGCGAGCATCACGAGGATCAGTGATGAGTGAATAGTGCTACCGGAGTGACGGCGTTAACGCCGTCAACGTGTGGGCGGCGTGGACGTCGCCCCTCCAGTCATAACTCCTGTTTCGACTGTTCTCCTGTCTAAACATAGCGGAAATAGAGAATTAATTATAGGAAAATACAACGCGCATTCGGAAATTATTATTACCTTTGCGTGGAGTTTCGTGTTTATCAAGAATCGAGGCGCGTAAATTCCGTATGAACACACACAAATGCAAAATATGTTTCAACCGCAGAAAAGAAAGCCGGGCAACAGCAAACGACCGCTGTTCAATATGTACTGGATGTATGCGCTGATAGTGATGTCGCTGTTGGCCCTGTATTATTTTCAGGACGGCTCGCAGAGCAAGGAAGTGGACTGGACCGATTTCGAACACGCGGCCCTGGCTGGCGATATTGACAAGATCGTAGTGACACCCACCGAAGGCATTGCCGAGGGCGTGCTTACCACTCAGGGCGCAAAGAACCAGAAGTTCGACATGTCGCCTACGTATGGCGGCGACAAGAAACTCGTGACCACAATTCCCAGCACCGACAAGATACAGGAGAAATTAGACGCCTGGAACGTGGCGCTGCAGAAGGAGGGTAAGCCCGCCATCAAGGTGAACTACGAGAAGGGCTCCGACCTGATGAAGTTCATCTGGTACTTCGGGCCCATCATACTGATCGTGGTGTTCATGGTATATATGTCCAAACGCATGGCCGGCGGAGGCGGCGGAGGCGGCATCTTCAACGTCGGCAAGTCGAAGGCTATGGTGTTCGACAAGGACAACGGCACTAACGTCACATTTGACGACGTGGCCGGTCTGAGCGAGGCGAAGGTGGAGATAGAGGAGATAGTGGAATTCCTGAAGAATCCGCAGCGATATACCGACCTCGGTGCCAAGATACCTAAGGGCGCGCTGTTGGTAGGCCCTCCCGGAACCGGTAAGACGCTGCTTGCCAAGGCTGTGGCCGGCGAGGCCAGCGTGCCGTTCCTCTCCATGTCCGGTTCTGACTTCGTAGAGATGTTTGTGGGCGTGGGTGCCGCGCGAGTGCGCGATCTGTTCAAGCAGGCCAAGGATAAGGCACCGTGCATCGTGTTCATAGACGAGATTGATGCCGTGGGCCGCGCCCGAGGCCGCAATCCGAATATGGGCAGCAACGACGAGCGCGAGAATACGCTGAACCAGATGCTGACCGAAATGGATGGTTTTCAGAGCAACAACGGCGTGATATGCCTGGCCGCGACCAATCGCGCCGATATGCTGGACAAGGCTCTGTTGCGTCCCGGACGTTTCGACCGCCAGATATATGTGGATCTGCCGGAGCTGTCCGACCGCGAGGCAATCTTCAAGGTACACCTGCGTCGTATCAAGGTGAACGCAAAACTCGACATCGAGCAATTAGCGCGTCAGACACAGGGCTTCAGTGGCGCCGACATAGCCAACGTTTGCAACGAGGCCGCGCTGATAGCGGCCCGCAACAACAAGACACTTGTGGACTGGGACGACTTCATGCAGGCCATAGACCGCATCGTGGGCGGCCTGGAGAAAAAGAGCCGCATCATCACCGACCAGGAGAAGCGCAGTATAGCCACACACGAGGCAGGACACGCCACGGTGACATGGATGCTGGAATACGGCAACCCGCTGGTTAAGGTTACGATTGTACCGCGCGGCCGCGCACTTGGTGCCGCCTGGTATGCCCCCGAGGAGCGTCAGATTATCCCGACTCAGGCGCTTTTGGACACCATGTGCGGTCTTTTGGCAGGCCGTGCCGCCGAGGAAGTGTTCCTCGGACAGATAGGCACGGGTGCCAGCGACGATCTGGAGAAGTGCACCAAGATAGCACGCAGCCTGGTGCAGGTGTACGGTATGAGCGACAAACTGCCCAACCTCAACTACAACGACTCGACAGGTCAGGAGATGGGCTTCACCAAGCCATACAGCGAACGCACAGCCGAAGTGATAGACGAGGAGGTAAAACGCATCGTCAACGAGCAGTACGAGCGCGCCAAGCGAATACTGCAGGAATATGCAGCGCAGCATAATCAGATACGCGACGCGCTGATAGAGAACGAGGTGATATATCACGACGATGTGGCGCGTATACTCGGCCCGCGTAAGTGGAAAAGCCGCACCGACGAGATAATAGAGCTGAACAAGGCGCAGGACGCCGGGAAACCGAAAGCACTCGTCGGCAAGGATGCCGCAGGCGCCGGCGACCATGCGACGGAGCCGGGAGTCATCGATGACGACGACGCGGACACGCCGCCGCCGTTCAGCGGCAAGTGATACAGAAGGCCGGGCCGGGTGGCACGGCCTTTTTGCGCAGCGCTTATACATTAAAAATTGTTATAAATTTTGGCGAGAGTGAAAAAATTAGTAATTTTGCAAAACTAAAAAGCAGATTTGGGTTTTCATGGAGCGAAAAGGGGCGCAGCATACGCCGGAATGACACGCCGGAACTGAAGCTCCGGGCCAGAACCAACCCGCCTGAAGGAGACCGAGAATCCGACTCGCCCGGAGCGGGCCGAGAACCCAACCCGCCCGGAGCAGGCCGAGAACCCAACCCGCCCGGAGTGGGCCGAGAACCCAACCCGCCCGGAGCGGGCCGAGAACCCAACCCGCCCGGAGCGGGCCGAGAACCCAACCCGCCCGGAGCGGGCCGAGAACCCAATGCGCCCGGGGCAGGCCGGTTAGTTGGGGCGAGGGGCCTTTAGCCCCGGAAGTGTGAGCCAGGGGCGCAGGCCTCCGGCTGGATAACGACGAAATAATAATCAAAGAGTGATATATGAATACGAAAAGAGTTTGCATTGGAATGGCCGTCATGACTATAGGTGCGGCTATGATTACGGGATGCAAAGGTAAGGGACAGCAACAGCAGGGACAGCAGGTGCCCGAACTGGCCGTCATAACGGTTGGCGAGGAAGACGCTACCCTTGAGACAGGCATTCCCACGACTCTGGAGGGAGAGAACGACGTACAGATACGTCCGCAGATCCAGGGCATACTGACCAAGGTCTACATCGAGGAGGGCCAGCACGTGCGTGCGGGCCAGGTTCTGTTCACCATCGACCAGGTGACGCTGAAGGCTGCCGTGGACGCTGCCCAGGCCGCGCTGCAGGTGGCTCAGGCCAACGTAAACACGGCGCAGACCAACACCAACAACAACAAGATACTTCTTGACAAAAACATAATCTCGGCCCCGGCCTATCAGACATCCGTGGATGCACTGAACGCCGCGAAGGCACAGTACGCGCAGGCAGCCGCCAACCTCTCGTCGGCGCGCAAGAACCTGTCGTACGCCACCATCACCGCTCCCATCAGTGGTCTTGTAGGTTCGATTCCTTTCAAGGAGGGATCGTTGGTATCACCCCAGACGGAACTGACCGTCATCTCCAACAACGGCGATATGAACGCTTATTTCTCGCTGAACGAGAAAGACATCCTGGCGCTGACCGACAACGGACACCGCACCATAGCCGAGGCCATCAAGGTCATGCCGTCCGTGACGCTGCAGCTGGCCAACGGCGAGCGCTATGCCCAGCCCGGCAAGATCGTGGCTATTTCGGGTGTAATCGATCCCGCCACAGGTTCGGCATCGGCCAAAGCCGTGTTCCCCAACCCCGACGGAATGCTGCACAGCGGCAACACAGGCCAGATCATGATTCCGCAGATTCACAACAACGTGATGATGGTGCCCCAGGCAGCCACATACGAGATGCAGGACATGAAGTTTGTCTATGTAGTGGGTGACTCCAACAAGGTGCACAGCACCCCCATCACAATCTCGGAGGACAACGACGGCAAGAACTATATCGTGACCGGCGGTCTGAAGCCCGGTCAGCAGGTAGTAGTGGAGGGCGTGGGAATCTCCGTCAAGGATGACATGGTGATCAAGCCTAAGAAGTAAGAACAAGCACAGGAAGTGTTATGAAATTAAGTACATTCATCAACAGGCCGGTACTCAGTACGGTGATCTCCATCTTCATTGTTCTGTTGGGACTCCTGGGCCTGATGGCGCTCCCTATCGAGCAATACCCGAACATCGCGCCGCCTACCATCTCGGTATCGACCAACTATACCGGTGCCAACGCGCAGGCAGTGCTGAATTCGGTTATCGCTCCGCTTGAGGAGCAGATAAACGGCGCCGAGAACATGGACTACATGTATTCGACGGCCGCCAACAACGGATCGGCACAGATCCAGGTATATTTCAAGGCAGGCACCGACCCCGACATGGCCGCCGTCGACGTACAGAACCGTGTGGCCAAGGCCGCCAGTTTCCTGCCGTCGGAGGTGAACCAGGTGGGCGTCATCACGCAGAAACGCCAGAGTTCAATGCTGATGGTGTTCAACGTATTCGCCGACTCGGGCAACTACTCCGAGGAATTCGTGGAGAACTACGCCGCCATCAACATCATCCCCGTAATCAAGCGTGTGCCCGGTGTGGGCGAGGCGATGGTGATGGGTGCCGATTATTCGATGCGTATATGGCTCAAGCCCGAGGCCATGGCCCAGTACGGGCTGATGCCCGGTGACATCACCGCAGCCCTGGCCGAGCAGAACATCGAGGCCGCTCCAGGTCAGTTCGGCGAGAACGGCGACCAGTCGTTCCAGTATGTGATGCGTTACAAGGGACGTCTGAGCGACGAGAAGGAATTCGGCGACATCATAATCCGCGCCACTCCGGAAGGCGAGATTCTGCGCCTGAGCGACGTGGCCGATGTGGAACTGGGCCGACTCTCGTACGGATTCCACTCTACGACCAACGGTAAGATTGGTGTGGCTGCCATGATAATGCAGGCCCCGGGATCGAACGCTACACAGGTGGTGAACGACATCCAGGCCGAGCTTGACAAGTTCCAGAAGGATGCCCCCGAAGGCATCAAGATCATCACCACCATGGACGTGAACCAGTTCCTGTTCGCCTCCATCCACGAGGTGATCAAGACCCTGATCGAGGCATTCCTGCTGGTGTTCCTGGTAGTGTTCATCTTCCTTCAGGACTTCCGGAGCACGCTGATTCCTATGATTGCCATTCCGGTGGCATTGATAGGTACGTTCTTCCTGATGTATATATTCGGGTTCTCGCTGAACCTGCTGACACTCTCCGCCCTTGTGTTGGCCATCGCGATTGTGGTGGACGACGCCATAGTGGTGGTGGAGGCGGTGCACGCCAAGCTTGACCAGGGGTATAAATCGTCGCGCATGGCGGCCATCGACGCCATGAACGAGATTGCATCCGCGCTGATCTCCATCACGCTGGTCATGATGCTTGTGTTCATCCCCGTGTCGTTTATAGGCGGCACGTCAGGAGTGTTCTACCGCCAGTTCGGACTTACCATGGCCATGGCCATCTTCCTGTCGGCCGTCAACGCATTGACGCTGTCGCCGGCACTGTGCGCCCTGTTCCTGAAGCCCCACGTGGAAGAAGGGGAGGATCCCAAACCGCTCGGCGAGCGCATGAAGGAGGCTTACTCCGCCACCGGCGAGGTGCTGAAGCAGACCTACAAGAAGCGTCTCGGCATGCAGTTCCCGGCATGGATCACAAGCCTGTTGCTGCTCGCCGCCATCGTGTTCCTTGTATTGGGCTGGTATGAGTTCGAGAACGTGGCCCTGAGCTGCCTGGCCATCGCAGTAGCCGTGCTGGGCGTAATCGGTATGTTCCAGCGCAACTTCATCGACGCGTTCAACAACGTGTTCCGCAAGCTGCAGGACAAGTACACAAAGGGCATCTCCTGGGTGATCAACCATAAGTGGATCAGCTTCGGCTCCGTAGCCGCAGCGTGCGCGCTGTTGGTATGGCTTATGGCCATCACGCCGACGTCGCTTGTGCCCAACGAAGATACCGGTACAATCATGGGCGTTGTGGACATGCCGCCCGCAACGTCGATGGAGCGCACCAAGAAGGTGATGGACCGCGTGGACTCTATATGCGGCACCATCCCCGCAATCCAGGTGCGTAACGCCATAACCGGCTACTCGTTCGTCTCCGGCCAGGGCAACACCTACGGATCGTTCATCATCAAGCTGAAGCCCTGGGAGGAACGTGACGAGAAGACCGAGAGCGCGCAGGCCATCCTGCAGCAGCTCTTTGCCAAGACCGCGCAGATTCCCGACGGACGTATCATGTTCTTCCAGCCTCCTATGATTTCCGGTTACTCGGTAACGTCCGGTTTCGAGATCCGACTGCAGGACAAGACCGGCGGCGACCTGACCAACTTCTTCAAGGTTTACCAGAATTTTATCGCCGCGCTTAACGCCCGTCCCGAGATCGCCATGGCATACTCGACGTTCAACCCTTCGTACCCGCAGTACCTGGTCGAGCTGGACGTGGCGAAGATCAAACAGGCCGGACTGACGCAGAACGTCATCCTCAGCACTCTGCAGGGATACTACGGCGGTATGTACATCTCGAACTTCAACAAGTTCGGTAAGCTGTACCGTGTCATGATGCAGGCCAATCCCGAGGCGCGCGTGTCGCCCGAGACGCTGAAGCGCATCAAGGTGCGCAACGGCGCCACGATGGCTCCGATCGACAACTTCGTGAAGCTGACCCGTGTGTACGGTCCCGACATCATCAACCGCTTCAACATGTTTACCTCCATTTCCGTGACCGGTTCACCGGCTCCCGGCGCATCATCGGGCGACGCCATCGCCGCCATCGAACAGGTTGCCGCCGAGACGCTCCCCGTAGGATTCGGTTACGACTACTCGGGTCTGACCCGCGAGGAGGCCAAGCAGGGTTCCAGCTCCACCGGCTATGTGTTCGCGCTGGTACTGCTGTTCGTCTACCTGCTGCTGAGCGCGCAGTATGAATCGTACATCATACCCTGGGCCGTTATCCTCTCCGTGCCTTTCGGACTGATGGGTAGCTTCGTCTTCGCCAAGTTCATGGGCATAGACAACAACATCTATCTGCAGATTGCGTTGATCATGCTTATCGGTCTGTTGGCCAAGAACGCCATCCTTATCGTAGAGTTCGCCCTTGAGCGACGCCGTGCAGGAGTGTCGATCGTTAAGTCGGCCATCCTCGGAGCCGCAGCCCGTCTGCGTCCTATCCTTATGACATCAATGGCCATGATCATCGGTCTGTTGCCTATGATGTTTGCCACGGGCGCAGGCGCCAACGGTTATCGTGCATTGGGTTCAGGTGCCATCGGCGGTATGTTGATCGGCATGATACTGCAGCTGATGATGGTGCCCGCACTGTTCGTGGCATTGCAGATGCTGCAGGAGAAGTTCACCCCGATGAAGTGGAAGGACACCGACAACAGCGGACTGGGATCCGAGATCACGCAGTACAGCAAGGAGAGTTGAGAATGCATAATGCACAATGCATAATGCATAATTAAGAGAAAAGATGAAAGCAAGCAAATATATAATGGCCGTGGTGGTGTCGGTGATGCTGACCGGCTGCGGCATATACAAGAAATACGAGATGCCGGTGGAGAACCGGTATGTCAACGAGCTGGCACAGGCCGAGCAGCAGACAGTGGACTCACTGTCGCTGCCCTACCTGGGCTGGGAGCAGGTGTTTACCGACCCGATCCTGCAGGGGTACATCCGCAAGGCTCTGGAGCAGAACACCGACATAGACAACGCCGTGCTGAACGTGAAGATGGCGCAGGCACAGCTGCAGGGAGCCAAGCTGAGCTATTTCCCGGCAGTCGCTCTGAGTCCCAACGGTGGAGCCGCCAAGTACGGCAGCGGCAACATGGACACATGGACCTACACCATTCCCCTGTCGGTGCAGTGGGAGATAGACGTATTCGGCAAGATCCTGAACCGCAAACGCGGCGCCAAGGTATCGCTGGAGCAGATGGAGGAATATCAGGCTGCCACACGCTCGCAGGTAATCTCGGCCGTGGCCAACGTGTACTACAGCCTCGTGCTGCTGCACCAGCAGCTTGATCTGACCGAGCGCACTTCCGTGATATGGAAGGATCAGGTGGAGTCGATGAAGCTGATGAAGGAGGCCGCCTACGTCAACGAGGCCGCTGTGGTGCAGAGCGCCGCAAACTACTGGAGCATCATGTCGTCGATTCCCGACATACGCCAGAACATACACGAGCTGAACAACACTATGGCGTTGCTGCTGCACGAGCATTACAACGACTATGACGTGACCGGCAGCCTTGAGTTCAACCTTCCTGTGGACCCCGACCGAGGCGTTCCCATGAGCTATCTGGCGCAGCGTCCCGACGTGCGTGCCGCCGAGCGCGGACTCGCAGCCGCTTACTACAATACCAGCTCGGCCCGCGCGGCATTCTATCCCAGCCTCAACATCACGGCGCAGGGCGGTTTCACCAATATGCTTGGCTCGATGGTGCAGAATCCAGGCAAGTTCTTCCTGCAGTTGGCCGGTCAGCTGACGGCACCCCTCTTCTCGCGCGGTCAGAACATAGCCAACCTGAAGGTGGCCAAACTGCGCCAGCAGCAGGCCATGAACACCTTCGAGAATACCGTCCTTTCGGCCTCGGCTGACGTCAGCGACGCCCTCTCGAAGTACCGGAACAACCACGAAAAGCGCGAATATGTGCTAAAACAGATAGAAAGTCTGGAAAAATCTGTGGAATATACGCAGGAATTATTATCTTTGGACCAGAAAACGACCTACCTGGAAGTTTTGACGGCCCAGTCAAGCCTGCTGAACGCCCAGATGTCGAGCCTGAGCTGCTGGCACAACAAGGTGTCGGCGTGCATTTCGCTCTACCAGGCCGTAGGCGGAGGCCGTTAATAATACAAACGCTGTGGTGGAAGCCCGCGGCTTCCGTATCGATACTCACCTCAAGGCTCCTTGCGGAGCCTTGGGGTACCGATCAGCCTATAGGCCCGGAGGGGCCTATCAACGGGCAAATATACCATAAAACTCCACTATTATGAACACAATCAGTCCATTGGCCTATGTGCACCCGGAGGCGCAGATAGGCGAGAATGTAACGGTAATGGCTTTCGCCTACATCGACAAGAACACCGTAATAGGCGACGGCTGTGTGGTCCGCCCCCATGTCTCGATATTAGACGGGGCACGTATCGGCAGAAACTGCCACTTCTATGAAGGTTGCATCATCGCAGCCACGCCACAGGACTTCCGCTGGAAAGGCGATGCGTCGGGCGTGGTGATAGGTGACAACAACACCATCCGCGAACACGTAATAATCAACCGGTCCATATACAAGGACCGCGCCACCATCATCGGCAACGACTCTTTCATCATGGCTCAGACACACATTGGTCATGACTCGCAGATCGGCAATCATGTGGTGCTCGGCAATTCGGTCAAGGTTGCCGGCGAAGTGAAGATCAACGACTTCTGCATACTCAGCAGCTCGGCCTTGGTGCACGAAGGTTGCGAGATAGGACAGTGGGTGCTGATCAAGGGTGGTTGCCGCGTCAACAGCAATGTGCCGCCGTATGCAGTGATGGCACACAACCCGATAGTGTATTACGGCGTCAACGCCTACATACTGCGCAAGGGTAAGTTCCCGGAGGAGACCATCGACAACATCGCGAAATGCTTCCGGCATATATACCAGAGCAACACATCGACATTTAACGCATTGCGGCGTATCGAGGCCGACGTGGACCAGGGCCCGGAACGCGACGCCATCGTGAACTTCGTACGCAACCACAAATACAAGATCGCCGCCATCCGTCTGGACGACCGCGACATGATGTGACCTCAAGCCGCGGGCTTGAGGCACAGTAAGGACGGCACCAACATCCGCGGGCTTGAGGCACTGCAAGGACAGCACCAACATCCGCGGGCTGGGACACAGTAAGGACAGCACCAACATCCGCTGGCTGTGGACACAGTAATGACGGCACAGGGCCGCGGGCGTAAGGCACAGTGTCTTGACTGTGGCAAAAGCCCGCGGCTTTGCGCGGCTTTTGCCTTGTTTTGCAGGTTTATTTGTCCGTTTTCTTGGTGATGTCGGAATTTTTTTGTAATTTTGCAGACGTTTTGTGGAGCATCCTGAAAAGTTGCTGAAAAAGATGCATTCAGCGATGATATGAGAACTGAGATGTCTACACAAATGATAGAATTCATTTATAGTATTCACATCGAAACAAGAATAAGTTACAGCCATGGCTAAAACTTGTCAGATCACAGGCAAAAAGGCATCGGTGGGCAACAACGTTTCCCACTCGAAGCGCCGCACGAAACGCAAGTTCGAGGTAAACTTGCACACGAAGAAATTCTATTGGGTAGAGCAGAACATGTGGATAGAGCTGACCCTGAGCTGCGCAGCACTGCGCACCATCAACAAGATCGGTCTCAACGCCGCTATCCGTAAGGCTGAAGCCGAGGGCAACCTCGACCTTCGTGATATCAAAATTCTTTCCTTCTAAAGCATCGCGAACAAAATGGCAAAGAAAGCAAAAGGTAATCGCGTTCAGGTAATCCTGGAATGCACCGAACATAAGGCAAGCGGCATGCCCGGTATGTCACGTTACATCACCACCAAGAACCGCAAGAACACTACAGGTCGTCTGGAACTCAAGAAGTACAACCCGATCCTGAAGAAGTACACCATCCACAAGGAAATCAAATAATACCCCCTGACCAATGGCAAAGAAAACAGTGGCCTCTATCCAGAAAGGTGAGGGCCGTACATATTCGAAAGTAATCAAGATGGAGAAGTCGCCGAAGACCGGCGCTTACGTCTTCAAAGAGGAGATGGTACCCAACGATGCAGTTAAGGACGCATTGAAGTAAACAACAAAACACCATATAAAGAGAGAAGGTGCTGACCGATAGCGGTCAGCACCTTCTCTCTTTATATGGTGAGTTTAGGGAGTTTAGAAAGTTATGAAAGTTAAGATAATAGTGTGGCTATTGAAGCCTCTGCGGTGTTATCTTAACTTTCTAAACTCTTTCAACTTTTTAAACTTACCTAACGGTTTACCGGATTACCTTGACGATGCCGCCGTCGGAAATCTTGATGATGTCGGAGGCGGAGGCGGGGAGATTGTTGCCGCGGCCATACTCCACGATATAATCTACCTTGGATTTGATGTCGTCGCTGATTTCGGCGTATGTCTTGGGCGACTTCATGCCGCTGCGGTTGGCCGATGTGGAGACTATGGGCTTGCCGAAACGCTGGCACAGGGTGCGGCTGAAGTTCTCGGACGTGATGCGTATGCCTACGCTGCCGTCGGGAGCCAGCATATTGTGCGCCAAACCCTTAGGATGGTCGTAGATTATGGTCAGGGGGCGCATGGCCGCCTCTATCAGCTCCCAGCTGATTTCGGGTATATGATGCACGCAGTTCTGCAGTTGCCCCTCGTTGCCCACCAGGGCCAGCATGGCCTTGGATTCGGAGCGACCCTTCAGGAAGTAGATCTTTTCAACGGCTTCGGGGTTTGTGGCGTCGCAGCCAAGTCCCCAGATGGTGTCGGTGGGATACAGTATGACGCCGCCGTTGCGCAGCGTCTCCAGGGCGCGGGACATGTCATCGCGCGAATAGCGCGGAACTGAGTGGTTGGTAAGCTCTTTCATAGTAGGGGAGGAGAGGTGTGGGGGGATTGGGAAATTATGGGAAATTATGGGAGGAGTGGGATAGATGGGAGTAAAGGGAGGAGTGGGAGGAGTGGGAGGAGTGGGAGGAGTGGGAGGAGTGGGAGAGATGGGAGGAAAGGGAGGAGTGGGAGGAGTGGGAGGAGTGGGAGAGATGGGAGGAAAGGGAGGATTATTTAATGAGGAAGAGGAAGCCTGTCAGCAGGGTTGCGACCAGGATGGCCGTGGGGATAAGGATGGGGCCGAGGGCCAGGGTGTAATTCGTGTTGACAAGGTTGAACTGCACGTGGCGCACACGGTAACCGCGGCTGTCGCGGATGCGGCGGGCGTTGGCTCCGGCGCGCTGAGTTACGAGTGCGATGGTGATACCCAACGTCAAGCCTATAGTGGCACCCATCAGCAGGTCGGTGGGATAATGCACGCCGAGATACATGCGGGTGTAGCATACAAACAGGCCCCAGAGCACCAGCATCACGGCGAAGCGTGTGGAACGCGTGAAAGTGACGATTGAGCCTATCAGCGCGAATGTGTTGGCGGCATGGCACGAGGGGAATCCGTATCTGCCGCCTCGGTAGCCGTTGACTACAGTGACATACTGACTGAAGGGATTGTCGAGGTTGGATGGGCGCAGGCGGCTGAACCAGGGGCGTATTATGGAGGCGCAGATATAATCGGCGAGGCCGACGGCAGCAACGATGGCGCCGAGCATCATCAGTGCGCGGATCCATCCGTATTTATATATCAGCGCTGCGAAGCATGCCACGTAAAACGGCACCCATATCCAGGGCGATGTGTAAACCGGCATCAGTATGTCGAGCAGCGGAGATCTGTGTCCGTTGAAAAAAAGAAATATGCGTTCGTCTAAAGAAAACATTCTTAAAAGTTGGGTTGTTGGCTATCACAAGCTGCTGTCATGGATGGGTCAGTCTTGCTTCAAGCCGTCGATAAGCTGCTGGATCCGGTCGAGCCAGATTCGTGCCGAGGCGTCGGAAGGCATTCGCCAGTCGCCGCGCGGGGAGAGGCAGATGGAGCCGACTTTCACTCCGTCGGGCATCACCGACCGCTTGAACTGCTGACTGAAAAATCGTTTATAGAACGTTTTCAACCACTTATATATTGTCTGCAGGTCATATTTCTTGTCGAATGCCTTTGCGGCGAGTGCGGCAATCTTGTCGGGACCGTCGCCGAAACGCATTATATGGTATAGGAAGAAGTCGTGCAGCTCGTACGGGCCTACGGAATCCTCGGTTTTCTGGGCTATATTTCCGTGGCTGTCGGCGGGCAGGAGTTCGGGGCTGATGGGAGTGTCCACGATGTCGAGCAATACGTCGTGCAGAGCGTAGTCTTTGGTCTCACGCGCGAAACCTGTAACCAGCCAGCGCACCATGGTCTTGGGCACCGATGCGTTGACGCCGTACATCGACATCTGGTCGCCGTTGTAGGTGCACCAGCCTAACGCTAACTCCGACAGGTCGCCGGTTCCTATGACCAGACCGTTCACTTTGTTGGCATAGTCCATCAGAATCTGTGTGCGCTCGCGGGCCTGCGAGTTCTCGTATGTGATGTCGTGATTGTCAGGATTGTGTTCTATGTCACGGAAATGGAGGGATACTGCCTCGCCGATGGGGATGCACAGTGCCGTAACTCCGAGGGTTTCCATTAATAAATCCGCGTTGGAACGGGTGCGTGCCGTGGTGCCGAATCCGGGCATCGTTATGGCGTGGATACCCTTGCGGTCCAGGCCGAGCATATCGAATGCCTTGACGGTGACGAGCAATGCAAGAGTGGAGTCGAGACCTCCGGAGATGCCGATCACCACATTACGGCAGCCGATGGCCTTGAGGCGCGTGGCCAGTCCCCAGGCCTGGATGGAGCTGATGTCCGAACAGCGGCGGAAAAGCTCGGACTCATCCTTGTCAACGAACGGGGTTGGATCCACATATCGGTAGGCCAATGGATTCGCTTCGCGTACGCGGTTTTCGGTCATGCCGCATTCCGTAAGCTCATACTTGCCGGCCAGCGGGAAATATTCATTGAAGGAGGAGATGTGTATGCGGTCGTGACGCAGATGGGCCACGTCGATGTCGGCGGTCTGCATCAGTTCGTGAGTGTCGAACAGCTCGCTCTGCTTCAATATACGGCCGTTCTCGGCAATGATGGCATTGCCTGCGAAAGCCAGGTCGGTAGATGATTCTCCGAAACCGGCCGAGGCATAGACGTAAGCGCACCGGCAGCGCGCCGACTGGTTGGCGAGAAGCGAGAGAAGGTAATCGTGCTTGCCGATCAAGGCATCGGAGGCCGAGAGGTTCAGTATGACTTCGGCCCCGGCCATGGCCAGATCGGAACTCGGTGGCGCGGGCACCCACAGGTCCTCGCATATCTCGATGCCGAACCTGATGCCGCGCACTGAGAAGATGCGTCGGGGCGTAACCTTGCCGTACTTCTCGCTGTAAGGAAACACACCGTCCGGCAGCGATAGTGGCGACGAGAACCAGCGCTTCTCGTAGAATTCGTTGTAGTCGGGTAGGAATGACTTGGGCACCACGCCCTGTACGTTGCCGTCGGAAATGACGAAAGCGCAGTTATACAGGCGGTCGTTGCATCGGCAGGGAGCTCCGACAATGATGACCGAGCCGACGGTGACGGAGAACTGCGCCAGGCGGTCAATGGCTCGGTCGGCGGCATCAAGCAGCAAGGAGTCGTGGAACAGGTCGGCGCAGGTATAGCCTGTCACGGAAAGCTCGGGAAAGAGGACTATGTCGGCGCCGAGACGCGCAGCGTCGGTGGCCATGCGCATGATGGCCCGGACGTTGCCATCTATGTCGCATGGGCGTACGGAGGGGACGCAGGCCGTGACGCGCAACATATCCGGGAAACTGTATTGTGTCATAATTTCGGGTTGAAGCAGTGACCTCAAGGGCCCTAAGGACTTTAATGACCTTAAGGACTCTAAAGACCTTAATGACCTTGATATCGGAGAGTATTGCAAAGTTACAAAACAATTTTCGGACTGAAGCGTTAAAACTATAAAATTAACATTTAAAATTTAATTTAAGGTTGCGATGAAAGGGTTACGATATGTGGTAGCGGCGGTTGTGGGACTGGCAGCGATATTCAGCGTCAACGAGGCAAATGCATTTGGCAAGGGCGAGATGTCAGTGGGACTCACAGGCGGCTTCGCATCGTATAACGAGAGCGGCTATGTCAGCATGAACTATCAGTGGGAGTGCGCCGACCACGTGCGTATCGCTCCGGAGATAGGATATATAATGGGCAACGACCACAAGTCGGGATTCATGATTAACGGCGACGTGCATTTTCCGTTCCAGTTGGTGCGTGGCTTCGGTGTCTATCCTCTGGCCGGTATCGCGTTCAACAACTGGCATTATAACAAAAACTACTACGAGGAGACCAACCGCAGCCGTATGGGAGTCAATGTCGGATTGGGTTTCGACGTGTACTTCACCAATTTCTTCAAGATGTCGTTACAGGGCCGTTACAGCATCATGCCGCAGACCAGCGGCGTATTCGTAGGACTCGGCCTCAGCTATGTCTTTTAGCAATTGCTAATTATTAATTTTGGAGGCGGACAGTACGCGTTCGCCTGTTTCTTTGGCGAACAGGCTGCGCAGGTTCATGATTGAGTTGAGGCGCAGCTGCATCTGTAGCTCGTCATCGGGCGAGATATCGGCGCCGGTGGCATGAAACTTCTGTAACAAATCCCGTAGCTGTCGGTTCAGTATCTCCGACTTCCATTCGGTGATGGCTCTCGGGACCAGGGCGTCGAGACGGTTTTCCTCCAGCTCGTCCTGTGGCATGTTGGCGAAGATGTTGCTGAGGTGATGTTTTTCACGCAACAGTTCCGTCACGGCCCGGCGCACCATGTCGTTCTCATGGCTGGCCAGCATGCGTGACGGCCATTCCTTGATGAAATCGTTGATCTGTGCGGCAGACCATTCGTCCAGGTCCTTCTCCATCTTCTGTTCCTTGGCCGCTATCTCGCTGACCGAGTAATCGCCGTCGGCAATCTCGTTTATCGCGTCGCGACGCCGTTGGTCCTTCTCACGGTCTATATCGGCGCGCTTGCGGAACAAAGCCTCGTCAAACTGCGGCTTCGCTTTTTTAAGTTCCTGAAATATCGTTGCGTATTCCGGTATGGAGAAATGGATGTCGTCGGCACTGAGCTCGCTCTCCACATATTCCAGCACGTTCATCAGCGAATCGTCGTCTTCGTCCATGGTCTGGAACACTTCTTTGTAGGCATATTTAAGGCAATACGTTATCAAAGGCCGTTCCAGCGGTCTGAACGATGTATCCGGTTCGGAGCGTTTCGGCTTTGCCGGCGACATCTCGGCGATGGTGCGCCCTATGGATGGACGCTGCGGATCGGCCACGGGAGCGTCGGGCAACGACTCGTCGCCGCGCAGACGCTTCCATTCACGTTCCTTACGCCATTTTTCTATAAGAGTCTCCCGCGCACGACCTACGGAGATTGCTATGGATTCCTCGGTTACACCAAGTAACTTGGCGCATTGCTGAATGTATACGTCACGCGCCACCGGGTCGGGGATATGCGCGATGGATTCCACCACGCTGTTCACGGCTTCGATGCGTTTCTGCGGGTCGCTCGCAGTCTCGGGAGTGAGCAGTACACTGATTTTGAACCGTATGATGTCGGTCTCGTACTCCTCCACATATTTGCGGAACTCCTCGGGCGTATGCTTGCGGGCGAACGAGTCCGGGTCGTCGCCGTCGGGCAGCAGCAACACCTTGACATTGAGCTTATGGCTCAGCAGCATGTCGATGCCTCGCAGCGATGCCTTGATGCCGGCGGCGTCGCCGTCATAAATCAGGGTGATGTTGTCCGTCAGGCGGTGTATCAGCGCTATCTGTCCGTCGGTCAGGGCGGTGCCGGAGCTGGCCACCACATTCTTAAGTCCGGACTGCCACATGCCGATCACGTCCATGTAGCCTTCGACAAGGAAGCATTTCGACTCGCGCACTATGGCCGCACGGGCCTGGAAGATGCCGTACAGTTCGTTGCTCTTTTTATAAAGCATCGACTCGGGCGAGTTGATATACTTGGCCAGCCCTCCCTTAAGGTCGCGGCCTCCGAAGGCTATGACCTTGCCTGAATTGTTGAGGATGGGGAATATGACCCGTCCGCGGAAGCGGTCGTAATCGATGCCGCGTCCGGACGTGCCCACAAGACCCAAGGTCTTGAGAGTATCGATGTTGAAGCCCTTTGTTCGGGCCTCGGTGACGAGGTGCGAGCCGGAATCGAGTGCATAGCCGAGGTGGAAGGCCTTGATGGCCTCGTCGGTTACGCCACGCTGAGTGAAGTAGGACAGGCCCACGTCGCGCCCCTCGTCGGTATGGAGCAGGTCGTGCTCCATCAGGTTCATGGCCCATTCGTTGGCCACCAGCATTCCCTCGCGTTCGCTCTGACGCTGACGTTCCTCGTCGGTCAGCTCGCGTTCCTTGACCTCGATGCCATATTTCTTTGCCAGGTGCATCAGGGCCTCCTGATAGCTGAGGCCCTCTTTCTCCATTATGAAGTTGACGGGCGAGCCTCCCTTCTTGCACGAAAAGCAGTAGCAGAAATTTCGCTTGCGGCTGACGGAGAACGACGGGGTGCGCTCGTTGTGAAACGGACACAGACCCATATAGTTGGCGCCCCGCCTGATAAGGTGGACGTAATCGGAGACAACCTCGACTATGTCGGCGGTGTCCTTGATGCGTTGCGCAGTAGCCTGATCTATCATAGAGAGGCGAGGATACGGTCAAGTTTCTCGCCGGTTTCGGGACGGGTGGGGACCAGGGGGAGACGCAGCTGGTTCTCGCAGAAGCCCATTTCGTGCAGCAGATACTTGATGCCGGCAGGATTGCCGTCGACAAACAGTTCGTCGTAAAGTTTCTGGAAACGGTGATGGATGGGCAGAGCCTCGTTGAAGTTGCCCTCAAGGCAGAGGCGCACCATCTGACCGAACTCCTTGGGGAAGGCATTGCCCACCACCGATATGACGCCCTCGGCGCCGATGGAGATGAGGGGATAGGTCAGGGCGTCGTCGCCCGAGATAACCTCGAAGCCCTCGGGACGTCGGCTCAGAATCTCCTCTATCTGCTTCAGATTGCCGGAAGCCTCCTTTATGGCCACGATATTGGGGAATTCGTGGGCGAGGCGCAGCGTCGTTTCGGCGGCGATGTTGACGCCTGTACGTCCCGGCACGTTATATAGCACCACGGGAAGGGCCGATGCGCGCGCCACTTCGGCGTAATGGCGGTACAGACCCTCCTGCGACGGCTTGTTGTAGAAAGGAGTGACGGAAAGGATGGCCGAGTATCCGGTGAGATCGGTGGTGCGGATTTCATCGACAAGAGCGGCGGTGCAGTTGCCGCCCATTCCGGCGATGAGGGGTACTCTTCCGTCCGTATATTCCACTGCGCGACGGCGCACCTCGGCCTTTTCTGCCGCGGTCAGAGTCGGCGTCTCGCCTGTGGTGCCAAGTATGACAAGATAGTCCGCTCCGTTGTCGATGACATGGTCTATGACACGCCTGAGTGCAGGATAGTCTATATTAAAGTCTGAATCAAAGGGCGTTATCATGGCCACACCCAGACCGCGTAATTTTAATGCTGACATAAATGCCCATTGCAGGCGCTGGTTGCCCGCCAATGTAAATGCAAAAATAATCAAAATACGGAAATTACACAACCTGTTTCCGAACTGCACAGAAAAAGAAATTGTTAACAATAGTGAATGACTAAAGAAAAGGTGAAGAAATGGAAGCACAAGGAACGTTCATGTACAGGTTAAAACAATGGTCTAAGAACGCATGGACCGACATCAAGGGGTATATGAATCCTATGGCGGACCTGGAGGGTCAGACGGACGTCGAGGCGAGCATCCGCGCCGGCGTATCGTTCAAAGGAAGTCAGCTGCTTACGTTGATATTCGCCATCTTCATAGCCTCGTTGGGTCTCAACACCGACAGCGTGCCGGTCATAATAGGAGCGATGCTTATATCGCCGCTGATGGGTCCCATCATCGGGATGGGTCTTGGTATCGGCATACGGGACTTCGACCTGCTGAAGAAAAGTCTGAAGAACGTGTCGGCGGCCATACTCGGTTCGCTGATCACGTCGGCGCTCTATTTCCTGATCTCGCCTCAGTACGAAAGTTCCAGCCAGCTGCTGGCGCGCACATCGCCTACCATCTATGATGTGTTCGTGGCACTGTTCGGCGGAGCCGCAGGCATACTGAGCATAGCCGCCAAGAACAAGGGACAGGTCATGCCGGGTGTGGCAATAGCTACGTCGCTGATGCCTCCTCTGTGTACCGCAGGTTATGGGCTGGCCACGATGCAGATGCACTTCTTCCTCGGCGCCTTCTATCTGTTCTTTACCAACATGATATTCATCTTCGTGGCCTCGTGGGTAGGGGTGAAGCTGATGGGATTCAAGAAGGTGGTGTATCAGGACGAAGCCCGCAGCAAGCGCGTCAAGATCATATTCTATACCCTGATAACGGCCATGATGATATTAAGCGCCTATCTGACCCTGGTCATGGTGCGTAAAAACGTGTTCATGGAGAAGGCCCAGGCATTCGTCGAGAAGGAGATGGTATTCCCGAATACCCAGGTGCTGAGCCACAAGGAATACATGAACGGCAATAAGCGTGTGATAGACGTGACACTTATAGGGGCGGCATTGCCCAAGGATTCGCTGCAGCTGGCCATGGTCAATAAGCTTGACTCCTGCGGACTCGGCGGCACGATTCTGAACATAAAGCAGGGATTCGCCATGCAGGACATGAAGGACAGCCGCACGGACGCGCAGTTCTACAAGCTGATGCAGTCGGAGCTGACGTCACAGCAGACCACTATCGATTCACTTCGAGGTGTGATCAGGGAGAGCAGTCAGTTCAGCGACGAAAGCATACGCCTGGCGCCCGAGGTCAAGGTATTGTTCCCGTCCGTGCGCGATATAGCGTTTGCTCGCATGGTGGCTACATCTACCCGCTACGCGCAGCAGGACACCGTCAACATGATATTCGTGAACGCACCGAAAGGTATGACCGAGCAGGAGCGTACTAAGCTGAAGGAATATGTGGGAGTGCGTCTGTCGAAAAAGGACCTGCATCTGACCCTGAATCCGTCAGGATTCCCCTGGCCGGAAGCCGTCAATCCCGCAGCCTCTGCCGTCCAATCCTCACATAAATCCCATTAATCCCGCTATTTCCATTGCTGTTATCTATGCCAGAACCCGGGAGTGAACACCAGCAACACCGTGAATATCTCGAGACGTCCGGTCAGCATCACGAAGGCATACACCCACTTGCCTAACGCCGGAAGATGCGCGTAGCTGCCCGAAAGTCCGCCCGGAACATCGCAGATGCCGGAATTGGAAATGGATTCGAGCGAACGGAACACTGCCTCGCCGAGTGGTATGCCGGTGAGACTTACTATTGCCCCGGATATTACGACCACAAGCACATACATTATAAGGAAAGCCAGTGTCTTGTATATCATGCCGGGAGTGGTGCCCTTGCCGTTGAGTATCACTGTGGTTACGGCGCTGGGATGCATTATCTTGTAGAACTCGTTCTTCAGGAACTTGATCATTACCAGGAAGCGGTCGATCTTGGCGCCTCCCGACGTACTGCCCGAGCAGGCTCCCATGCTCATGAACAGGAACAGCACCATGATGGCCAGCGGGCCGCCGCTCTTGAAACCGGGCGTGCTGATACCTGTGGTGGAGATCACCGACACGCACTGAAACAGCGGATTGACCGTCAGGTCCTCGGCGTTATGGTACAGACCCTGCATCACGCTGTCGATGGCCAGCGCCACGTAACCGAACACTACCAGCCAGCAATACAGCTTGAACACCGAGTTGCGGAACAGGTTGCGCACATTGCCCTGCAAGGCGTGGAACAACAGCACGAAGTTTATGCCACCTAAGAACATGAATATGGTCAGCACCACCTTGACGTAATTGCTGGCAAACTCCACAATGCCCTGGTCCGTTGTGGCGAAACCGCCCGTGGACATTGTGGAGAGACCGTAGCAGATGGCGTCGAAGAAGTCCATCCGGCTGAACGACAGCAGGATGATGAGCAGTGCCGTCAGGGCTATGTACATGCCCCACAGCCCCTTGGCCGTGTTGCTGACGCGCGGACGGAGCTTGTCGTGAGTGATGCCGGTCACCTCGGCGTTGAACAGCAGCAGGCCGCCGGCAGAGTTGAGCATGGGCACTACGGCGAGCGTGAACAGCAGGATTCCCAGACCTCCGAACCACTGCATCAGACAGCGCCATAACAGAATGGATTTCGGTACGCCGTCCAGAGTGGAGAGGATGGATACGCCCGTGGTGGTGAACGCCGACATCGTCTCGAAGAATGCGTCAGTGACCGACATGTGCGTGCCGTACAGAATGAACGGCAGCATTCCGAACAATGATAGCACCACCCATGTAAGACCTGTGAGCAATATTGCCTCGCGACGCCCCATGTCCTTGTTTTTCGGCTTCAGGAAACACATGCCCAGTCCGGCTCCGGCCGTGATGCCCACGGCTATCAGGAACGGCACGGAACTTTCAGTCTCGTAAAGCATCGACACGAAGCATGGCAGCAGCATGAAGATGGCCAGGATCACCAGCAGATAACCCTCGATGCGTGCCAGCATCAGGAAGTTGATGAACCTGCGGTGAGACAGCTTGGGGAGCCTGAATTTTGTCAGCTGAACCATTTTTCGATTTTTTCGAGGGTGCCCTGAAGAGTGAACAGTACTACATAATCGTCGGGCATGATGCGGGTGTTGCCGTCGATCAGCCGCACCTCGTCGCCTCGGATCAGACCGGCCAGCGTCATTCCGTAAGGCAGCTTCAGGTTGCGCACGGGCGCCTTGGTTATCTTGCTGCCCTCGTGCGCCTGTATCTCGGCCACATCCGCGTCGGCCAGGGCCAGGAATCGTGAATTGGTCTGGTCGGTGTCCAGCAATATCTTGAAGATATGTCCGGATGCCAGCAGCTTCTTGTTGATGGTGGTTCCGATGTTCAGGTTCTCGGCCAGCGAGACGAACTGCAGGTTCTCCACGTCGGCCACGGTCTTGCGCACGTCGAATTCCTTGGCCGTCATGCAGGCCAGGATATTGGTCTCCGAGCTTTCGGTCATGGCTAAGAAAGCGTCGTACTGGAAGATGTTGTTCTCGCGCAGCACCTCGATGTCGCGGCCGTCGCCGAACACCACCTCGCAGTTGGGGAAGTTGGTGGCCAGACGCTCGCATTTGTCCATATCCTTGTCTATTATCTTGATATGGAATTTGTCCTGATACAGCGAGCAGAACCGGCGCGCGATGCGGCTGCCGCCCATTATCAGCACCTTCTTGATTACGCGCTTGGTCTTGCCGCACAGCTCGCGCACCTCTTGTATGAATGGGGGCGTGGTGATGAAATAGACTATGTCGTCGGGCAGGATCTCGGTGTCGCCGTTCGGGATGATGGTCTCGTTGCGCCGCTTGATTGCCGCTATGTGGAAATCGTGCGTGGTGACGGGCAGGTCCTTGATCTTGCAGTTCAGTATCGGCAGGTTCTGATCGTGGAGCTTGACGCCGATAAGCAGGAGTTTGCCGTCGTGCAGTTCGCCCCAGTAGCGGGCCCAGTTGTGGTTCAGGGATATGGCTATTTCGTTGGCGGCCACATTCTCGGGATAGATCAGATAGTCCACGCCGAGGTCGCGCAGTATCGTGCCGTTACGGGCTATCAGGAACTCGCTGTTGTCTATACGGGCCACGGTCTTGCTGGCGCCCAGGCTCTTGGCTATGGCACACGACGTGATGTTGTTGGTCTCGAACGGCGTGACGGCTATGAACAGGTCCGTGTCCGAGACGCCCACATCCTTCAGGCTGGAGAAGGAATAGGTGTTGCCGTTCCAGGTCATGAGGTTGTAGGTGGCGTCGATTACGTCCAGACGTGTCTGGTCCTGGTCTATCAGGGTGACGTCCTGGTTCTCCTTGCTCAGCATCTTGGCCAGATGGCGTCCCACCTCGCCGGCTCCCGCTATGATTATCTTCATGACAGAATGGCGTTAAGGATTGAGTCGGGGTCGAGGCCACATATCTTCTCCAGCTCGGGAACGCTGCCATGCTCGATGAAGCGGTCGGGAATTCCTAACTGAGTGAAGTGAATCATGATGCCGTTGTCGTCGAGCCATTGGCGCACGGCCGACCCGAATCCACCGATACGAACGCCGTCCTCAACGGTTATGATGCGCTTGTGTGTCAGGGCTATCTGACGCACCAGTTCGGTATCGAACGGCTTTGCCCATATCATGTCGTAGACGTCGACGGGCACATTTTTCTCAGCCGCCATTTTGACTGCAGCCACGGCGTTGTGAAGGGTGTTGCCGAGGGACAGAATCGCTATGTCGGCATTGTCCGACATGAGGATATGGCGTCCTTTGCCGATGGTCAGGATGGATTCGATATCGGAATCGGGGAGAGATCCCGGTTCGCAGTTGCCGCGCGGATAACGAATGGCCATGGGCCCCCGGTGCTTAAGTGCCGTGTTCATAAGCAGCCGCAGCGTGTCGGCGTCGGCCGGCGCGGCTACGGTGTAGTTGGGAATGGAGAGCAGGAAGGCTATGTCCATCATGCCGTGATGTGTCACGCCGTCCTCGCCTACGAGTCCCGCACGGTCTATGCACAGGGTGACGGGCAGATTGTTGATGGCCGTGTCGTGGATGATGTTGTCGTAAGCACGCTGCAGGAACGACGAGTATATGGCTGCGAAAGGATGCTTGCCGGCTGCGGCGAGCCCCCCTGCGAACGTGACGGCATGCCCTTCGGATATACCGACGTCATACACGCGGTCGGGCATGGCTTTCTGCAATATGTCCACCGATGTGCCTGCGGCCATGGCGGCGGTGACGCTCACCACATTCGCGTTGGCACGTGCCAGGGCGAGCAGATGATTGCCGAACACTTCCTGCCACTTCGGGTCGCTGCCCGATGACTTCCGGCGTGTGCCGGTAGCAGGATCGAATTTGCCGGGTGCGTGCCAGTCAGCAGGATTCTTCATCGCCGGCTCGTATCCCTGGCCCTTGACGGTGTGCAGGTGCAGGATGCGCGGGCCGTGCATCCCCTTGATTTCGTTCAGCACCTTCACCAGCTTGGTGACATCGTTGCCGTCGAACGGCCCGAAGTATCGTATGTTAAGACCTTCGAATATGTTCTGTTGCCTGGAAATCAGGGATTTGAGGGCATTCCCGAAGCGTAGTATCACGCCTTTCTTGTTGTCGTCCATCATCCCCTTGCGGCGGAACATGTTGTAGAGCTTGTAGCGCCACTTGTTGTAGCCCACGGATGTGGTGAGTTCGGAGAAGTAGCGGTGCAATGCCCCGACATTCGGAGAGATCGACATGTCGTTGTCGTTCAGGATGATGAGGAGATTGTTTGGATTGATGGATGTGTTGTTCAGTCCTTCGAATGCGAGACCGTTGCCGATGGATGCGTCGCCGATCAGGGCAACCGTCATGCGGTCTTCCTGGCCGGGAGTGTTCATGTCGGCTATGGCCATGCCGAGGGCGGCGGAGATTGCGTTGCCGGCGTGGCCGCAGGTGAAGGTGTCGTATATGCTTTCGGAAGGTGACGGGAAACCGCTGATGCCGCCCAAGGTGCGCTGGGTGGCGAATGCCTCGCGGCGTCCGGTCAGCAGTTTATGGGCGTATGCCTGATGGCCTACGTCGTATAGAATGCGGTCGTGAGGAGTGTTGAATACATAATGCAATGCCACGATGATGTCCACGGCACCCATGCTCGAACCGAAATGCCCGGGGTTGACCGACAGATTCCGGATAAGCGTGTCGCGGATTTCCCGGCATACCTGTGGCAACTGCGACACGTCGAGGTTGCGCAGGTCGTCGGGACTGTCTATGTGTGACAGCAATGTGTCGTTATCCTCAGTCTTCTTGATGATTTCGTGTTTATCCTGGTCCATTAGAACTCATTTTTGTTTCTTGTTTCCGCCCGTCAGTTTCCGCCATAAAGGCACGAAGATGATGATGCCGGAAAAAGCCACTATCAGCAGGTTGTACAACGTCACTCCCGCCGACAATACTCCCCATGCCAGCCATACCCACAGGACGACCAGCACCGCAAAACCTATAATTCGCGTAGTTTTCATATTAATTATAACTCAAAAGGGAGCAGTATGGCAAAATTACAAAATTTTTTTGTTAATTTTGCCACAAGAAAGGAAAATGTGCAACTGAAGCGGTAATATTGCACCCTGAAAGTTGTGATAAATAATATTAAATCTGTTAAAAAAACAACAAGATACAAAAGTATACCTGCCATTTATGAAAAAACTGATGCCGCTTCTGTCGCTATTACTGATAATAAGCTGTTCAAGACCTAAGACCGAAGATTCCGATACCGTCGGTGAATATATACCCGAACTGGATACCGCCACATCGCTGATAGACACAGTGCCGCCGACCGACACCGTGAAGGTCGAGCCGGCGGACTATACGGAAGCCGAATATCAGGACGGCATTCTGCCCGTAATAGCAGCCGAAGCACCTGAATACGCGAAGAAACTGGCAGTAGAGGGCCAAAAGGGATTCCTGATATGCGACAAGGCACGTATGAAAGTGATACTGTATGACAGTCTCGGCTATGTAAGGAAGGAATACGGCATGGCCTGTTCCAAACGCTATGGCAACAAGCATAAGAAGGCCGACAACCGCACGCCCGAGGGATATTTCAACGTGGTGGGTGTGTTCGACAGCACCGACTGGCTGTATACCGACGACAACGGCAAGCAGTCGAAGAAGAAGGGGCAGTTCGGCCCGCGCTTCATACGCATCAATTCGCCTCAGATAGGCATACACGGCACATGCGCTCCCTGGAGCATCGGTCATCGTGCCTCACACGGATGTATGCGGCTCACCAACGAGAACATTATGGAGCTGTCACAGCTGGTTCATGCCGGAATGCCCGTCATCATACTTCCCGGCAAGCGCGACCGCGAAGTGAACCATAACGAGGGATTGGAGACGATTTATTTCGCCACGAGCTCGGGCTTTGAGATGAAGGATAGCGAGAAGATGGAATTTGAGCGAGCCCGCAAGGCCAAGGAGGAGGCTGAGCGTCAGAAGGCGATAGCCGACAGCATCGAGAAAGCGAAGGCACTTCATGACAGCCTGAAGAAGCAGGAACCCGAGTATGCACCGGTAATCGAGCCGGAGGTCTGCCCCGAGCCGGTGGAGCCTGCCGGCCCGGCCCCCGAATACTTCTGATGGATCCCGGCTTCGCCGGATAACAGAACGGCTCCGCGCTGATACCGGGTCAGCGGATTTTTCCGGTGGGTGGGGATGATGTCGGAGTATAGTGTTATC
>ERZ791865.1107-NODE-1107-length-29204-cov-5.986140_pt1 | contig 29204 bp, 27 predicted proteins | sample MGYA00509942_ERZ791865 | MGnify/ENA primary metagenome ERZ791865 (study PRJEB30046, sample SAMN00792098) | human gut metagenome | study: EMG produced TPA metagenomics assembly of the A metagenome-wide association study of gut microbiota in type 2...
CAATTATCTAACATGATGAGGTCTATTTCTATCCACTATATTATTTGGCGCTTACCATCCATCTTTTTATATTCAGATAATGAAGATGATAATTTTACTTTTAAATCAGATAATCCTGATGTGCCACATTTAGTCGCTAAGCGATAAATAGAAGTCACAGAAACAAAACATGCTTCACTTATTTCCTGGGCAGACATATGAATTACTTTCTCAGGATTCTCTAAAATGTATTTCGCAATCATCTTTTCACTTGTTGTAAAGTCTGTCTTTGTTTGTAGTAATGTATAGATGTTCATAGAAAACCTCCTAAAATATTTATTATATTTCTATAACTATATACATGTATGTGTTATAATCCAAAAAAAAGGAAGGTGATATTTATGATAGATGGACATATGCATCTAGAATATGGGGATCTCTCAAAAGAATATGTACTACAGTTTGTGGAAAGTGCAGTAAAGAATGGTATGGATGAAATACAGATTCTTGATCATACACATCGTTTTAAGGAATTTAGACCTGTTTATGAAGGTGTAAGAAAAGCATCTCCTTATCAGGAAGAATGGTTAAACAATAAAGAAATGAAGTTTCATAGTACTTTAGATGAATATTGTGCTTTAATTAAAGAAATCAAGGCAATGGATTTACCTATTAAGGTGTCTTTTGGTTTAGAAGTATGTTATGTACCTGAATATGAAGAAACAATTAGAGAAATATTAAAAGCTTATCATTTTGATTTCTTAGTAGGAGCCATTCATTCTATCGACGGTAAACTCTATGATATGAAATGGTCAGAAGAAATCTTATGGAACAAGTATCCTATTAATGATATCTATAAAAGATACTATGAATGTGTCTTCTCACTTGTAAAATCTGATTTATTTACACAACTTGCACATCCAGATACGATTAAGATGTTTGGCCATTATCCTACTTATGACTTACAGCCTACATATGATGAATTGGCTGAATTATTAAATGAACATCATATGAAAGCAGAAAACAATGTAGGATGTTACTATCGTTATCATACACCTGATATTGGCTTATCAGACCAGTTATTACAGACTTTGAAAAAATATCATGTTCAGATGATTACTGCAAGTGATGCGCATCATCCAGAAGATGTAGGTCGTAATATAGCGGATGTCTGGGAAAAAACAATGAAGTAAGAGAAGATTGACAAATTTTTTTCATACAAACGGAAATATGATGATTGAGTTTGATAAGTATTCTTCTAGTTCACGTGATTTTATAGAAATAAATGGAGAGAAATTTATAATGAAACACATAGGAAAGGAGAATAACTTAACCAATTAAAGTCATCAGGTTTGATGAATGATGAAAAAGTACTTGATGCTGCTTTGAGAATTATTGAAAAATATACAATTGTCAAACTCCTTAACAACGAAAGTGAAGACTGGGTCATCTTCACTTTTTTGATATATTTCTATCATAAAAGTACTTCAATAAAATATAAATATTGATAATTTTCTACCTTAATTTGTATTGAATAGCTCAACAGAATTTTAGAAATATATAATAGATATAGAGGAAGGTGAGAGACTTATGAAGAAAATCTTATTAGTATGTAATGCTGGTATGTCAACAAGTATGCTTGTATTGAAGATGGAAAAGGCAGCACAAGATAAAGGCATTGAAATGGAAGTTAAGGCTCTCCCAGTAACAGATGCAGAAAAAGAACTCAATGACTGGGATGTCATTATGTTAGGTCCACAAGTTCGTCATATGGAAAAGAGATTAAGAGAATTAACATCTACACCAATTGAAGTCATCAATATGCGTGACTATGGTATGATGAACGGTGAAAAGGTATTAGATGCTGCTTTGAAAATCCTCGGATAATATTTGATAATTGTATTACTCCTTAATGAAAGAAGTGAAGATGGGTTTCATCTTCACTTCTTCTTTTTCTCCAGTCTTTCTAAATGTTTCTGATGGAGCTCTTTATAATGATTAAAAGCATGAGGGTTTAATTCCTGTAGCTTCTTTTCATATTTACTACGGTATTGTTTTAATACACGTAATGTTTCAGGATTCATGTCATGTAACTTTTCTTCAATACGATCACGATATTGTTCGAGTCGTTCTTCTACATACTGCTCATTTTCATGAATTTTTTCCATGATTTCAGGAATATGCATTTCTAGTCTTGATAAGAATTCATCCGCTTCAATAAGTCCTATTTCACCAAAGTTAGTATGATTTTCAATATCTTTTAATAATTCAGGAGATAAGTCAGTTTTAGAATGAATCTTATCCAACATTTCCTGCGTCATCTTCTGTTTATACTTTTCAGCCTCATCACCAAAAGCCCATTCTAATTCAGGCTGTATAAATGAGATATGAGATGTTTCTAAATCTTCTAATGGATAAGGAGGGACAAGCCCACAATCTAATAATGCCTGCTGCATTGTACGTCTTACATGACCACTTGTAATTATATCTATACCACCATTTTCTCTTAATGCTTGATTAAGATGATCCATATGACGTGTTAGATAGAAATCTATATTTCTTTTCTGTAGACCATTATAGAAGATAATCAAACGATCAATGGCAGTAAAATCAATATTACTAATACCAGAAGCATCTACAATAACTTGCTCAGTATCTTCTTTAATCGCTTTTTCTATATCTTCCTGGAACTTATCAATATTCGCAAAAAATAGATTTCCTGGGAAACGATAAATAATAGTATGTCTAATTGGTCTTGCATTCGCATTCTTCTCTAGGTTAAAGAAACCTGTCTGTCCTGGAATAACACCTAGGAAATGGGCTGGTGGAGTGACTGCCTTAATAACTACAGCGAGGAATGATAAGACAATACCGATTACTACACCATAAATAGTTCCAAAAATGAGTACTCCACAACATGCAGCCATAAAGATATAGAATTCATTTCTACTTTCTTTAAATAAACGTTTACCTAACGCAAAGTGACAGGCACCAAGTAAGGCGGTAATAACGATAGCAGTTAAAATAGGAACAGGAAGATATTCAATAAATCCTGTACCAAATAATAGAAGAAGTGCCATAGTTGCAGCAGCTGATAAGCTCATCACCTGAGTCTTACATCCATATTGTCTTGCAAGTCCAGTTCTAGACACAGAACCATTTGTCGGACAGCATCCTACAAGTGAAGTAGCCAGTTCAGCCATACCATAGGCAAATATTTCTTTATTTCCATCTAATTTGTAGCCATCTTTCATTGCATTACCCTGTGCGGATAATAGAGTCTGTGCAAGTACGACTATCGCAATAGATAATGTAGTAAAGAATAAAGCAGAAATATCTACATGGGCAATAGACGGAATCACAAGTTTTGGTAAACCTGGATCAACATGAGGTAATAGCTTCACTCCATATCTTTCTAAAGGGGATACGGCAGTCAATAAAGCCCCTATAAACATCATAAGAATAGGCATAGGAATTTTCTTATTTATTCTCTTTACAACAAGAATAATGATAAGGGTACCAATACCTAATACAAAAGATAAACCATTAAAGAGTGGTAACTCCTTAATAATATGATTGACTAATTCGAATATTTCACCTGTTCCTGTTGTCCCACCAAAGAGTTTAGGAACAAGCATCATAATAATAGATAAACAGATACCTGTTACGAATCCACCCATGACAGGTGTAGAAATATACTTAACTGCACGTCCTGCTTTAATGATTGAAAAGAAGATCAACCATAAAGCAACCATGAGTGCAATAACAGGGACCACCTGCATTGCTTCTTTAGTTCCTGCAGTAATACCAAGAGTAGCCAATGCACTTCCAGTAAGAGCTGCAGGAGCTGCATCTACACCAAATACAAAATCATGACTCGTAGTAAATAAACTAAATACGAGAATAGGAACTAAAGAACCATATAAACCATAGACCATTGGTAGACCTGCAACCTGTGCATAACCCATGGATATAGGAATAGATATAAAAGCAACAATAATACCTGCAAAAATATCATTCATTGTCGCATTCTTAAATTTCTTCATACGCCACCTCTTTCTTAATTCTAATTATAATGATTTATCAAAATGAGTCTATCTCTATCAAAATGCACCTATATTGTATACAATCTGAAATAATTTTCAAATTATTTGTATAATTTAATAATATCAGTGGACAAATTTGTATTTATCTAATATAATGCATATAAATTAACAAGGAGGAAATCGAAAATGACAGATAAGAGGGTTTATAATTTTTCTGCAGGACCATCTCAGTTACCTGTAGAGGTATTAAAGGAAGCAGCAGATCAGATGCTAAATTATAAAGGCTCAGGAATGAGCGTAATGGAGATGAGTCATCGTTCCTCAACATACCAAAAGATTTTTGATGATACAAAAGCAACTTTAAAGAAAGTTTTAAATATTCCAGATAACTATAAGATTCTATTATTACAAGGTGGGGCAACACAGGAATTCACAAACATTGCCTTAAACCTTATGGTAAATGGTAAATCAGATTATATCGTTACAGGAAGCTTCTCTGGAAAAGCTGCAAAAGAAGCGGCTAAGTTTGGGGATGTTCATATTGCCTATAACGGTAAGGAAAACGATTTTACAGAAATTCCTACACAGGATCAGCTAGATATTCGTGAAGGTGTTGATTATGTACATCTTTGTAACAACAACACTATCTATGGTACAGAGTGGAACTATGTACCAGATACAAAGGGTGCACCACTTGTAGTGGATATGTCTTCAGATATTTTATCAAGACCTGTAGATGTTTCTAAATATGGTGTTATTTATGCCGGTGCACAAAAGAATATGGGTATTGCCGGACTTGGTGTTGTGATTATTAGAGAAGATCTAGTAAAACCACATCCAGCTAATATTCCAGTTCTTTCTGAATTAGATACTATGTTAGAAAAGGATTCTATGTATAACACACCACCATGCTGGGCTATTTATATGTTAGGTCTAGTAGTGAAATGGATTGATGAACAGGGTGGACTAGAAGTGATGAAGGAAAAGAATGAAAAGAAAGCTAAACTTCTTTATGACTACTTAGATCAGTCTGATTTCTATAAACCACATGCAAAGAAAGATGCACGTTCTAATATGAATGTAACTTTCACAACACCATCTAAAGAATTAGATGCTGAATTTGTAAAGGAATCTATTGCAGCAGGTATGACAAACTTAAAAGGACATCGTAGTGTAGGTGGTATTAGAGCATCTATCTACAATGCAATGCCATATGAAGGTGTAGAATATTTAGTTAATTTCATGAAAGAATTCGAGGAGAAATATAAGTAATATGTATAAGATTAAAACTTTAAATAAGATTTCTGAACAGGGCTTAGAAATCTTTGATGATAATTATGAAGTCGGTGACGACTTAGAACATGAAGATGGGATCTTAGTCAGATCAGCTAAATTACATGACTATGATTTCCCAGCTGAATTAAAGGCTATCGCAAGAGCAGGTGCAGGTGTCAACAATATTCCTGTAGATACATGTACTGAAAAAGGAATCTGCGTATTTAATACACCAGGGGCTAATGCGAATGCGGTTAAAGAATTAGTGTTATGTGCTTTATTCTTAAGTTCAAGACAGGTGATTCCTGGTATTGAATGGGTAAAGACATTACCAGCTGATGATTTTGGAAAAGCTGTAGAAAAAGGTAAGAGCCAGTTTGTTGGTCCTGAAATTGATGGTAAGAAGCTTGGTGTTATTGGTTTAGGTGCAATTGGTGTGAATGTAGCCAATGCAGCTGTTAAGTTAGGCATGGAAGTTTATGGTTATGATCCATATATCAGTGTCAATGCAGCATGGAAACTATCTAAATGGGTTCATAAAGCAACTACTGTAGAAGAATTATTCAAAGAATGTGACTATATTACTATCCATGTACCAGCAACTCCTGACACAAAGAATATGATCAACAAGAAGTCACTTACAATGATGAAAGACGGTGTACGTATCTTGAACTTTGCACGTGATACATTAGTAAATACTGAAGATATCATTAAAGCATTAAAGTCAGGTAAAGTGGCACGTTATATTACAGACTTTGGTTCTAAAGAACTTGTAGAAACTGAAAATACAGTTATAATGCCACACTTAGGTGCTTCTACTCCAGAATCAGAAGATAACTGTGCAACTATGGCTGTAAAAGAAATGATTGATTACTTAGAAAATGGTAATATCCAGAACTCTGTTAACTTACCTACAGTTGTAGAACCACGTACTACAACATATCGTGTATGTATTATTCATAAGAATATTCCTAACATGTTAGCGGTCTTTGCGAACGCATTTGCGAAAAAGAGCATGAACATTGAAAACATGGTCAATAAAGCACGTGGTGAATATGCATATACTGTCATTGATACAAATGATTTATCAGAAGATATCACTAAAGTGATTGAAAATCATGAAGGTGTTATTAAAGCTAGAATTATTGCGAAGATTGTTTTCTAAATCCTTCTTTTTGAATAGTCCATCTTAGTGATGGACTTTTTCTATTGAAAAATGTAAGATGGGAGTGCGAAGGGGTGATGGAATGAATAAATTAGTAGATGCTTTATCCTGGGTGGCTATGAGATGTACTCAGAATAAATACTTAAATGCGATTAAAAATGCATTCCAGAATTATATGCCAATATCTCTTACAGGTGCTGTTGGAATGCTTTGGACAAATGTATTAGTTAATGATCATGGGGGATTAGGTACTGTTTTTCCACTTATTATGGATTTAAAAATTTTTAATCCAATCTTTGAAGCATTGAATTATGCAGCCATTTCATGTATCTCTATCGTAATTGTATTATTATTATCTAGTGAAATAGCCCAGGCAAATGGGGATCATGATATTTATCCCGTGATTGTCAGTTTTTTAAGCTGGCTGATTGTCACACCACATACAATAGATGGTTTACATATCAATCTGCTATTACACACAGATAGTGGTGCTATTGTACATACAAAACTATCTGCTTTTGTCCATATTCCAAATTATATAGGAATCACGCTTAAAAACTTTGCGACAGAGGGAATAAGTGTCACTTATACATATTCATCAGGACTCTTTACTGCAATGTTTGTCGCTATAATTGCGACAGAACTCTATCATTTATTAAGAAACTGCGATTTTCTCTTAATAAAGCTTCCTAGTCAGGTTTCTACCAATCAAGTATTATCATTCATGAATATCGTTCCTACGTTCTTGACATGCTTAATTATGAGTTCTATCTCTTATCTTTGTATCCTAAGCACAGGTCATACACTTAATACAAATATATATAATCTTATACAGCTTCCGTTACAGCTGATGGCAGGGGATAATTTAATTGCGGTTCTTGTTTTGTATCTTATTATCTCATTGTTCTGGATTGTTGGCTTCCATGGGAAGAACCTTATGTCGTCTGTCATTGAATCGTTTTATAGACCATTACTCTATATTAATATGGGAGCATTTAATGCGGGGTTAAGAGGAAAAGATATACCATATGTATTCAATTCATCGATGTTTCAGATGTTTGGAGATATTGGTGGCTCAGGATGTACATTAGGGCTTGTGATATATATACTTGTTTTTTCTCAAAGACATGATAATCGTCTAGTAGCAAATATTTCTTTATTCCCAAGTTTAGTGAATATCAACGAAACAGTGATCTTTGGTATGCCTATAGTACTTAATCCACTATTAGACATTCCATTTATTCTTGCACCACTTATCTCTCTTACAGTCGGATATTTCCTTATTCAAATAGGATTCTGCCCACGTGTGATTATGGAGGTACCTTGGGTTATGCCACCTGTATTACATGGCTTCTTAGTTACGGGAGGGAATATCTATGGTGCATTATCTCAATTATTATGTACCGGTCTTTCATTTCTCGTATATGCACCTTTTATATTCATATATGAGAAGAAACAGAGGAAAGAAGAATATATCTATTAAAGTTACAAAAAGAGTGGATTTATGCATATAAATTCGCTTTTTTTGTAACAACTATACAATATCCTTAAGAATACTTGTTTAATCATTTTGTTAGATTATTATAAAGATGCAAAAAGAAAATAAATTTTTGCTTCCTAAATCGTCATGAGACGTCCAGCTCATGACATTTTTTTATTATTATCATTGATAAAATATCGATAAGATGATAATATATTATCATCTTAAGATTAAGGTCTTAAGATAGGAAAATCTAGTTATACATATCGTGGGGTGTAGGGACCTCATGATCTTGTGCAGATATGTCTGCATCTCCTGTACATTCTTATTCGGGTGCGAGGATAAGAATGATCACTGCTCGTAAGAGTATTGCTAATAATTAAATCCCTTATTGAACATGGATATAAAGTGAGTAATTAATGAAACCCTCATACTTTTAACTCATTATAACTTTGATTTTCCTAGGAACGCTGATCCTTTTAATCATTAGGGCATTGATTGAAAAACAGCCACTGCATTCATATTTCATCCATATCAAGCCAAAAGAATATTTATGTAGTGCATGATCCTCCTTATGGAGGATTCTTTTTTTTTAACCAATTATTAATATACTCTTCACTCGATGATAACCATACTTATTGTATAAGGTGCTATACTTGTGCACAGAGAGGAAATTATATGAATTATGATGTCAATTATATAAAAGAAGTGCTTTATCATGCTGGTGAATATATTATGGGGCAGTTAAGGGATGATTCAATCTATTCTAAAGGGAAAGATGATTATGTAACCGAAATAGACCTCATTGTACAGGATCAGATTAAGACATGTTTAATGGATAAATATCCTGATGTACAGTTCATGAGCGAAGAACAGATCAATGAAGTGGATTTCAGTCAACCATGCTGGGTATTAGATCCAATAGATGGTACAACAAATCTTATTCATGATTACCATTGCAGTGTTATCTCGTTAGCATTGTTGGAAAATGGTGAACCAACAATAGGGTTGATTTATAACCCTTATATGGGGGAGCTGTTTTATGGTATTAAAGGACAAGGTGCGTATCTGAATGAACATCGTATTCATGTAAGCCATCAAGAGAACCTCTCATTAAGCTTAGTATCTGTAGGGACAAGTCCTTATTATAAAGATGATGAAATGCTGGACAAGAACTTCTATACTATTAAGGAAGTTATGAAACATTGTTCTGATATACGTCGTAGTGGTTCTTGTGCATTAGATATTGCATGGACAGCGTGTGGGCGTGTAGAGGCTTATTTAGAACGTCGTGTCAAATTATGGGACTATGCTGCTGGTAAGGTGATATTAGAAGAAGCTGGCGGTATACTATGTGATTATCGTGGACATCCAATTAAAAACCAATTAATCACAAATTTAGTTGTAGGCAAAGAAAACGTTGTTCACGATCTGATATCTCAATGTATTAATAAGTAGGGTGACCTACTTATTTTTGCATTTAAAAAACCTGGAATAAATCCAGGTTAATCAATAGGTTCCTGATAGAACCTTCCTTTAACAGCATTTGTTTTGACTATATTCACAAAAGCCTGGTTATCAATACTTTTAATAATTTCATAAACATCATTGACTTCTGCAGCACTGACAACTGTATAAAGCATGACACGATCTTCATGTGTATGAGATCCTTCGCCAGTAAAACGAGTCATACCATGATGTGTCTTAACTAATAATTCTCTTTCTAATTCATCTGCTTTATTAGATATGATGAATAAAGTCATCTGCTGATCTGATTTGTGGAAAGTATCTATTGCCTGAGTAGATACGAACTGGAAGACAATAGAATAAAGAGATGCTTCAAATCCAAATAACATTCCAGAAGTTAATAATAGAATAATATTAAAACCTAAAATGATATTCCAAGAAGAGATATTCCACTTACGATGAATATAGACTGCAATAAAGTCTGTTCCTCCAGAACTTGCTTTACCATATAAAGCAATAGAAATAGCCAAACCATTTAATAAACCACCAAATAAAGCAATTAATAATGGATCAGTTGTCACCTTATAAGAAGGAATCAAATCAACTAAGAATGAGTTTAAAACAATCATTAATACACTATAGCCAGTAAAACGTTTTGAAATAAGTTTAAAACCAATAACAGCTGGTATCGCGTTTAATGAAATATTAAGCACAGAATAAGGAACAGTAATGTTAGCATACTTTAACATTATTCTCTGTATTAATAGAGTCATACCAGTAATACCACCAGGGACTAATTCACCAGCACGTACAAATGTCTTAATATTAAAGGCCATTAAACATGATGCAAGAATAACGCATGCGAATGATTTGAGGGCTTTTATTGATCTTTTTTGTTGGATTTCCTTTTCATATAACATAAATTTAACATTCACCTCCGAAATTTCGACCAAATTGTACTATTGTTTATACAACAAAACAACCGTAATTATGTAAAAAGTGAAAAAACACATTTACATAATCTTAAGATAATACATACACAAATATGATTTTTTTGTTAAGGAGAAAAATTTATGATGTAGGTGTCTTAAGAAGACGGGAGGAAAAAAGTAAATATGAAAAAAATATTAACGCTTGTACTTACATGTGTACTTGCATTCTCACTTGCTGGTTGTGGAGGATCTAAAGATTCTTCAACTGCTGGTTCAGGAGATCTATCAGGAAAGATCTCACTTGATGGTTCTACATCAATGGAAAAATTTGTAACTGCCTTAGGCGAATCTTTCAAAGAAAAGAATCCTAATGTTACAGTTGAATCTCAGTTCACAGGTTCATCTGCTGGTATTGCTTCAGTATTAAGTGGTAAGGCTGATATCGGTGATTCTTCAAGAGCATTAACTGATGAAGAAAAGAGCCAGGGTCTTGAAGAAAACATCGTTGCTATTGATGGTATCGCAGTTGCAGTTAACAAAAATAATACTGTTAAGAATGTAACTAAAGAACAGTTAACTAAGATCTATACTGGTGAAATCACTAACTGGAAAGAACTTGGTGGTAAAGACGAAAAGATCGTTGTTATTGGTAGAGAAGCTGCTTCTGGTACGAGAGGTGCTTTCGAAGAATTATTAGAAGTAAAAGATAAATGTAAATATGCACAGGAATTAGATAATACTGGTGCAGTTGTTGCAAAGTGTGCTTCTGTTGAAGGTGCTATTGGTTATGTATCACTAGATGCTGTTGATAAATCAATCAACACATTACAGTTAGACGGCGTTGATTGTACAGTTAAGAACATTAAAGCTGGTAAATATGCATTACAGAGACCATTTGTAATGGCTACTAAAGGTAAAATTGAAAAGCAGTCTAAATTAGTTCAGGCATTATTCGATTACATTGATAGTGATGAAGGGCAGGCTATCATTAAAAAAGTAGGTCTAATCAGTGCTAAATAGCATTGTCGGTACCAATAAAAGTAGACAAGCATCAGAAAAGGCAGCCGCATTAATCGTTAGTGTGTGTGCTGCTTTTTCAATAGTTGCAGTCGTCGCTATTACTGCCTACATGATCTATAGTGGCACACCTGCACTTGCTAAGGTTGGTATCGGAAATATCTTATTTAAAACAGAATGGGTTCCTTCTCAAGGAAAGTTCGGTATTCTTTATATTATCTTAACTTCTATTGTTGGTACTTTACTTGCAGTCTTAATCGCAATCCCTGTTGGCTTATTTACCGCAGCAGCATTAAGTGAAATGGTTACTGGTACGCCAAAGAAGATTATGAAAGCAGCTATTGAATTATTAGCTGGTATTCCATCGGTTGTTTATGGGTTACTTGGTATCTTAATCATCAACCCACAGATGTATAAGTTAGAAAAGTTTTTCTATCATACATCTCATTCACATCAGTTCACTGGTGGGGCAAACCTCATTGCTGCAATTATTGTATTAGTGATCATGATTTTACCAACATTAATCAATGTATCAGAAACAGCTCTAGAAACTGTTCCAAATCATTTGAGATTAAGTTCTTATGCACTTGGTGCAACTAAGATTCAGACAATCTTTAAAGTAGTTATTCCAGCTGCTAAAAATGGAATCATGAGTGCCATTGTATTAGGTGTTGGACGTGCTATTGGTGAAGCAATGGCTATCTTACTTGTTGCTGGAAATGCAGTTAATTTACCAGCACCATTCAATTCAGTACGTTTCTTAACAACAGCAATCGTATCTGAAATGTCCTACTCAAGTGGTGTACATAGACAAGTATTATTTACAATCGGTTTAGTATTATTCATCTTCATTATGGTAATCAATATTGTTTTAATGAAGATTCTAAAGAAGGGTGAAGAAAATGGATAAAGCAGATTCTAAAGAAGTATCAGCTACGTCCCCATTAAAGGAAGTGAACGCTGTGGATAGAACGTTATATCATAAAAAGAAAAGAATAGGAGACACTATACTACGTGGACTTATTTACCTATGTGCTGGTTTCTCTAGTATCTTAATTCTTGTCATTATTGGTTATGTATTCTCTAAAGCCATTCCACATTTCCATTTCAAGAATTTAATTGAACCAATGAGTCAGTTAATGAACCCTGAAGGTTTATTAGGTAATATCATTAATACTCTTTATATTGTCGTAGGTACATTATTATTTGCCTGCCCAATTGGTATTGGTGCTGCTATTTACTTAAATGAATATGCAAAGAATAAGAAGTTCGTTGCAGCTGTCTCATTTACAACAGAAGTATTATCAGGTATTCCATCTATTATCTTTGGACTATTTGGTATGATCTTCTTTGGTGAAATGTTAGGACTTGGTTATTCAGTCATAAATGGCTGTTTCACACTAACTATTCTTATTTTACCAATTATTATTAGAAACACTCAGGTTGCCTTAGAATCAGTTCCTTCTTCATATCGTGAAGCTGCATTAGGTATTGGTTCAACTAAGTGGTATATGATACGTACTGTAATCCTTCCAAGTGCAATGCCTGGTATCTTAACTGGTGTGATTCTTGGGATGGGACGTATTGTGGCTGAATCAGCTGCCTTATTATTTACAGCAGGTAGTGGTTACTTTATGCCAAGAGGATTCTTCACTCACTTAATGGAAAGTGGTGGAACACTTACTATCCAATTATATATGGCAATGAGTAACGCAGAATATGGACAAGCCTTTGTGATTGCGATGATTTTGATTATTCTTGTATTAATTATGAACTTTATCGCTAAATGGCTATCAAGTAAGTTTAATGTAGAAAAAGCAAAATAATGAGGTAAATATATATGAATAAAATGGAAATTAAGAATTTAAACTTATGGTATGGTGAAAAGCATGCCTTAAAGGATACAAGTCTAGAGATCCCAGAACATAAGATCACAGCGTTCATCGGTCCTTCTGGATGTGGTAAATCTACATTCCTTAAAACATTAAACCGTATGCAGGATTATGTAAAAGGTGTAAAGATTACTGGTCAGGTGACACTGGATGGTGAAGACATCTTTGATCCTAGAGTAGATACAACTTTATTGAGAAAGAAAGTAGGTATGGTATTCCAGCAGCCAAATCCATTCCCAATGAGTATCTTTGATAACATTGCCTATGGACCTAGAATTCATGGTATTAAGAATCATGCTGAATTAGAAAAGATTGTGATTAGATCATTAAAGCAGGCTGCTTTATATGATGAAATTGCAGATCGTTTAGATACGAGTGCATTAGGTTTATCCGGTGGTCAGCAGCAGAGATTATGTATTGCAAGATGTTTAGCTGTTAACCCAGATGTTATCTTATTAGATGAACCTACAAGTGCCTTAGACCCAATCTCTACATCTAAAATTGAAGACTTATTAATGGATCTTAAGAAAGATTATACAATTGTGATTGTAACTCATAACATGCAGCAGGCTTCACGTATTGCAGACAATACAGCATTCTTCTTACAGGGTGAAATTATCGAAACTGGTGATACAGAAAAGATCTTCTCATTCCCTCAAGATAAGAGAACAGAAGATTATATCACTGGTAGATTCGGTTAATATTTCATAATCACAATCAATATATTATAATGAAGGGGTAAATATTATGAGAAGTCGTTTTGATAGAGAACTAGATACGCTTAATGTAGATCTTCAAAAGATGAGTGGTCTTGTAGAAAATGCGTTAGAAAATACTATTGCTGCATTTAAAAACAAGAACACTAAGCTTGCGAAAGAAGTTATGGAAAATGATCGTATGATCAATGATATGGAACGTTCTATTGAATCTATTTGTTTTATGTTAATGTTAAGACAGCAGCCAGTGGCAAGAGATTTACGTATTGTAACTACTGCATTAAAGATTGTGACTGATCTAGAAAGAATTGGTGATCAGTGTTCTGATATTTGTGAAATTATCTTGGATTTATCTGGTGATCATATTTATAGAACAATAGAACATATTCCAGAAATGTTAAAGACTGCAAAAGAAATGGTGCATAAGTCTATTGAAGCCTTTGTAGAAGGTGATGTAGATAAAGCCCATAACATTTCTAGAATGGATGATGATATTGATGCATTATTCTTAGATATTAAGAATGAAATCATCCAGATTATGAAAGAAAATAGTGAAAATGCAGATGATTGTTTAGATTACTTCATGATTGCGAAATATCTTGAAAGAATTGGTGATCATGCATCTAATATCTGTGAATGGTTAGACTTCATGGAAACAGGATCTATTAACCAGCAGCGTATTATTTAAGGGGGATATAACCAATGAGCGAACGTATTTATGTAATTGAAGATGATGAGAATATTCAGGAGATTATCAAGTTGTCTCTAGAATCAAGTGGGTATCAAATTACCCTCTTTAATAATGCGATAGATGCAATTGTCGCAATTCATGAAGATACACCTGATCTTGCAATATTTGATGTCATGTTACCTGAATTAGACGGTATTTCAGCCATTAAACAGATTAGAAAGACTAATACTACTTTACCTATCTTAATTCTTTCTGCGAAGGATCGTGAAATAGATAAGGTAAGAGGTTTAGATTCAGGCTGTGATGATTATATGACGAAACCATTTGGAGTGCTGGAACTTGCTGCACGTGTTCGCTCATTACTTAGAAGAAGCCAGCATCATTCAAAGGTTATTAAGACAACATCTTTAGAAATTGATAAATCTAAGCATATTATTTTAAAGCAGGGTGAAAAACTTGAATTAACTCATAAAGAGTATCAGTTATTACTCTATTTAGTAGAAAATAAAGAACGTGTTGTAGAAAGAGAAGAACTTTTAAATAATATCTGGGGTTATGATTTTGTAGGCGAATCAAGAGCCTTAGATGTTCATATTCGTTCTTTAAGATCTAAACTAGGTGATGATGGACATCATTATATTAAGACAATCAGAAGTGTAGGTTATCGTTTTATTGAGGATGGTCAATAATGAGACAATCTATATTGAGATATTTTATCTCACTTTTATTAGTATCTCTATGTATCTGTAGTGCAACGAGTATATTTATTATTTCTGGTTCAATGAAAGAGGATTCTGAAAGAGAAATGATGTATTCTGTAAAACTTATAGAATATAATCTAGACTACTCCAAGGATCTCAATACACAGATAGAAACACTTAATCCACTTGCTTTCTCTGATGATACAAGAATATCTGTTATAGATGAAAAAGGTAAAGTTCTTGCAGATACATATAAGAAAGACATCTCTTCTAATCATTTGAAAAGAGAAGAAGTGCAACAGGCACTTCATTCTTCAAATCATGAAGGGTATGCAATGAGACGTTCTGAGACAACCAATCAGCCACTTCTCTATGCTGCATATTATAAAGATAACCACATTATAAGATTGTCCATCCCTTATTCAGGTGTATGGGGTTATTTCCCTGAACTTGCTCCTGCATTTTCAATTTCTATACTGATCAGTATATTATTTTCATACATAGTTGCACGTAAACTCTCTAAGAGAGTCACAAAGCCTTTGACAGAAATCAGTGAGTCTCTTAATAACATGACAGAAGACTATCGTTTTGAACTTCCAACAACAGATTATGAAGAATTCACACCTATTATTGATACAATAGAAAATCTTTCTCATCGATTAAGAAAATCTATGAGAGAAACAAGATTTGAACAAGATAAGATCAATGCGATATTAAGAAAGATGGAGGAAGGCTTTATCTTACTTGATGAGAATGGCATGATCTTAAGTGTCAATGATAGTGCTATAAAGATTCTAGGACCTTTAAAAGAAAAGGACAACTTAATAGATCATATTACTTATCCTAATCTTATAAATGCGTTAAATAGCGCACCTAAGAAACAGCGTATAGAATTAAAGATTCATAATTTTGATTACCAATGTGCAATCTCCCGCCTTCCATTTGGTACAGCACTCTTCTTTGTAGATATTACCGCAATGAAGAACTCACAGAAGATGAGAGAAGAATTCTTCTCTAGTGTATCTCATGAATTAAAAACACCTATTACAGCTATTAGAGGTTATAGTGAATTATTGTCACAAGGATTCATCAATGATGAAAATCAGAAGAAGATGATGCTTTCTAAGATTCAAACAGAAGTGACTAATATGTCTTCTTTGATTAATGATATCTTGATGTTATCTAGATTAGATAGTGATGATCTCATTGTAGAAAAGGTTCCTGTAAAAATGCAGGCATTAATGAAGGATATATCAGAAGATTATGAAGGTTTATTATTGAAATATAATGTAGAGCTTCATACAGATGTAGAACCTATTACTTATATTGGAAATGGATCACAAATAGAAACATTGATTTCTAATCTTGTAAGTAACGCTATTAAGTACAACAAAGAAGATGGTCATGTATATGTTCATATTTATAGTAAGAAAGATAACATGATCATTGAAGTCAAGGATACAGGTATTGGTATACCTCTTGCAGATCAAGGACGTGTCTTTGAAAGATTCTACCGTGTTGATAAGGGACGTAGTAGAATCAAAGGTGGTACAGGTTTAGGTCTTGCCATTGTTAAGCATATTGTTTCTTATAATAAAGGAACAGTAAAATTACATAGTCAATTAGGAGAGGGTACTTGTATTACAATTACTCTTCCTAACAAATCATAAGCTGTCATCGTACAGCTTTTTTAATTATTTTTTCTAGACACCTATTAATAGGCGTTCTCCAGCGCTTACTCAATACATCTTTTGATGGATAGTACTACAATATATATATCCAAGGAAGGGGATGTTGATATGATTTTATTTCTATTATTCTTATTTTTACTTGTACTAGGCATTGTGTATTTCCTTAAATCAAAGAAAAACAATGAACCAAATGATAAGGCGAAAAAGACATTACTGGCTTCACTTGTTTTCTTTGTATTGTTTGTGATTCGCTGTGTATCAGTGGATGCATTTATGATGCTTGGCTTTATCGCTTTTGTATTAGGCATCGGTTATCTTGTATATTGCTTGTTTAAGAAACAGCCTAAGAAAAAAGCATTATGTATGATTCTTGCAGGTTTCTTGGTTTTTGCATATGCAGGTAGTATCAGTGATCCAGAACCAATTGAATCTTCACCTGAAGTATCTACTACAAAAGAAGTTAAGAAGAAAAAGAAAGTAGAGAAAGTAGAAGTTGTTGATTTGAGTCAAACAGATGCACAGGCTTGGTGTAATGAAAATGGCTTTAAATTCAGCAAGGAAGAAGACTTTTCTGATAGTATTGCACAGGGAGGATTTATTAGTCAGTCACCTCAGGCAGGTATACAATTAGAAAAGGGAAGTACTGTCACTGTTCACTATTCAAAGGGTAAAGAACCTACTATGGAAGATAAGAATGCACTTGCGAAAGCAGAATCTTATTCGTCAATGATGCATATGTCTAAGGCGGCTATCTATGATCAGTTGACTTCATCTTATGGAGAAGGTTTTCCTGCAGAATCAGCACAGTATGCAGTGGATCATTTAGTAGCTGATTATAAGGCAAATGCATTAGAAAAAGCTAAGGATTATCAGACAAGTATGAATATGTCTCGTTCAGCTATCTATGAACAGTTAACTTCAAGCTATGGAGAAAAATTCACTGCTGAAGAAGCACAATATGCAGTTGATCACCTACCACAGTAACTCTTTTAATAAAAGTATGAATGAAGCACAAATAAGTGCTTCATTTTTTGAAAATACACAGTTATTCCATAATAAATATGTATAATGCTTACAGGTGATAAAGCATGAAGATACTCTGGTTAATCGCACTTTTGTTGACAAGTGGATGTTCAACACGTGCCAATTCAAATTATATAGCACAGGAAGTAAGAACATTCTATTCAGGTATGTTGAATGGGGAAGAAATTTCTATTACATGTGAAGATAGAGATTATAAGACAGCTTTCTTTAAAGAAATGAATAAGAACCTACATAAGAAGGAATTTAAGGATATTGATTCTTATGTAGTAAAAAAGAATTTAGATATTGCTTATACAATGAAGAAGGATAATAAGATCATGCGTTGTTATCATGGAAATATGAAGACAAGTGAGAATGCTTCTCTTAAGTATTTTCTTACAATTTCAGTTCCTAATAATGATTTAAATAGTCCACGTGTAGAAAAGTCTACATTTACTTTTTCAGATAAGCGAAATGTTGCGATAAGTATAGAAGTAAACCAGGGTGATCATTATTGTAATGCTGTAGTGAAGGATACAAAAACCGCAAAAACTTATAAAGAATTTAAATATCGTTTTGACTCATAAGTCTAGAGTAAAATCTAGGCTTTTTGTGTATAATATATATAAGAGCGAAAGGAGACTATAATGAATAGCGCTAAATTTTATAAAGTATCTTATGAACAGTTTCAAATGGGAATGGAAAAGGAAGATGTAAAGGACATCTATGATGCGATTAAGCTTCCACGTCGTGCAACTAAAGGGTCTGCAGGATATGATTTTTATACACCTATTAATATACATTTAGAACCAGGAGAAACAGTAAAGATTCCAACAGGAATCCGCTGTGAAATGAATGAAAGATGGGTATTGATGATTTATCCAAGAAGTGGTTTAGGATTTAAGTATCGTCTACAGTTAAATAATACTGTAGGTGTTATTGATAGTGATTATTTCTATTCAGATAATGAAGGTCATATTTTTATTAAGATGACGAATGATTCAAATGAAGGAAAAGTAGTTGATGTACAGGCAGGACAGGGTATTGCCCAGGGAATCTTCATGACATATGGTATTACTGAAGATGATGATGCGACTGAAACACGTAATGGTGGATTTGGTTCAACGACTAAATAATCTATGAAATATCAACTTCTTCTTGCAGTTATGTTACTTCTTTCAGGATGTAGTGCACCTCCTAAAGAAGAAGTAAAGAAAAAAGAAACTTCGAGTGTTTCTTTTGTTGCAGTAGGAGATAATCTCTATCATCAATGTATGCTTGATGAAGCCAAAACTTCTAGTGGTTATGACTTTACAGGCTATTATAAGAATATTAAGAAGTATATCCAGGCAGATTATTGTTTTGTGAATCAGGAAACGATATTGGGTGGAGGTGCACCTTCTGGTTATCCCCTCTTTAGTGCGCCTGATAGTGTTGCAGGTGATTTACAGAAGGTAGGATTTAATGTAGTGAATGGAGCCACTAATCATGCTTATGATCAAGGGGCATCAGGTATATTACATTCTATCCAGGTATTTAATAAGTATCCTCGTATGACTTATTTAGGGCTTTATAAGAATGAAGAAGAAAAACAGAATATTAAGATAGTAGAAAAGAATGGCATTAAGATTGCATTTGTATCTTTTAATCAATATGTGAATGGTGTGACTTATCAGAAGAAGTTACCTTATATGATTAATTTTCATGAATCCACTATGATGGAAAATATGAAGAAGGCAAGAGAGAGTGCTGATATAGTGATCGCATCTTGTCATTGGGGTGTTGAATATGATCAATCTCCTAATGCATTTCAGAAGAATATGGCACAAAAGCTTGCTGATGCAGGTGCAGATGTGATTATTGGAACACATCCACATACATTACAGGATGTAGAATATATTCAAAGAGCGGATGGTAAGCGTACATTAGTTGCTTATAGTTTAGGTAATTTTGTGAGTGGCATGTTGGAAGAATCATGTCAACTAGAAGGTATGCTTTCTTTTGATATAGAAAAAATGAAGATTAAGAATGTGGTATTCACACCACTTGTGAATTACTATACTTTAACGGGTAAAAGAGAAAGACATGATTTTTCTGTTTATCGTTTAAAGGATTATACAAACAAGTTAGTGGAGAAACATGGTTTTCCTAATCTGACTATTCCTTATATGAAAGAAGAAGTAAAACAGAAAGTAAAGAATATCAAAATTGATATGTAGGGCAGTCTTTGACTGCCTTTTGAGGTTATATTATGAAGGATTATAGACGTTATCACTATGATGAGAATAAACTCATTGATTATGGATTTAAAAAACAGGGTTATAATTATATATATAAGAAAGACTTACTCGATGGTGATTTCAGGATTGAAGTAGTAGTAGTAGATGATATATTAGAGGCTAAGGTTTATGATTCTGATACAGATGAAGAATATACAAATATTCGTCTGGTAGGTAAGCAGGGGAAGTTTGTACAAAAAGTGAGACAAGCTTATGAAGAATGTATTGAGGATATTTTAACTCATTGTTTTGTATATGATTATTTTATTTTTTCTCAATCTAAACGTCTTGTGCATCTCATTGAAGAAAAGTATCATGTTCTTCCAGATCATCCTTTCAAGGATGGTGATTCATTTGTGTTTAGAAATAATGATAAGTGGTTTGGACTTATTATGCATACAGATTATTCTAAGTTTCTAGATAAACAAGGAGAAGTAGAATGTCTGAATATTAAGGTTCCTATAGATACAGTTGATCATCCTTCTATCTACCCTGCTTTTCATATGAATAAGAAACATTGGATGAGTATACTATTAGATGAAACATTGAGTGATGAAGATATCATGTCTCTTATTGATCAAAGCTATCAGACTACTGTGGTATGTGATGATTGGGTTATTCCTGCTTCTCCTAAACGTTTTGACTTAATAAAGGCATTTAATCAAAGTGATACTATAAGATGGCATCAAAAGGGAAATATTCATCAAGATGCTATTGTGTATATCTATTATGGGGCACCTTATTCAGCGATTATGTATAAGTGTCAGGTCATCGAGAGTGATGAAACAAGTATGCTTCTTAAACGTCTAAAGACATATGATCCTTCTCTTTATCCATTAAAAGTACTTAAGAAATATCGATTAAGAGCTATAAGAAGTGCTAGGCATATTCCTAAAGAATTAAAGGAGTATATAGGAAATACCGATAAATAAGTGAATTGTCTAGTAAATGTGATATAATAAGCACAGGCGAAGGAGGCTTTGGGAATGAAGGTAGAATATTATAAAGAATACAGTCCATGTCTTAAAAGAGATATGGAGTTTAAGGTGTATGGACATGCAGGAACACCAATACTGGTATTTCCAACACAGAATGGTAGATTTTATGATTTTGAAAACAATGGTATGGTCGCAACAGTAGAAGGCCTCATTGATAATGGGAATATACAATTATTCTGTTGTGATAGTATTGATTTAGAAACATGGAGTGAAGAAGGTGGTCATGATGTTGACTATCGTTCTTACATGCTTGAACAGTATTATCATTATATTGTCGATGAATTAGTACCAAGAATTATTGATATTAATGCGATGTGCGGTACACATGCAAATGGTATTTATACTACAGGATGTTCATTAGGTGCAACGCATGCAGCGAATTTCTTATTTAGAAGACCGGATATCTTTAGTGGATGTATCGCATTAAGTGGTTATTATGATAGTGATTTATTCTTCCATGATTATGTAGATGATAATATTTATCGAAATAGTCCTATCAAGTATATTGAAGGTATGAGTTATGATCATCCATATGTAGAAATGTATAGAAAACGTCGTATTGTATTATGTTGTGGTCAGGGTGCTTGGGAAGATGAAATGGTTCGTTCTACTAGTAGAATGAAGGAATTATTAGAATATAAAGATATTCCAGCATGGATTGATTTCTGGGGATATGATGTAAACCATGATTGGGATTGGTGGAGAGTACAGTTCCCATATTTTGTAAAGAGAGTTATCTAGGAGGAGAAGAATAGATGAATGTCGTATTTATATCACCACATTTTCCAGAATATTATCATAATTTCTGCTCACGTTTAAAAGATCGTGGTGTGAATGTATTAGGTATTGGAGATTGCCCATATGATATGATCAGTGATGAAACAAAGAATTCATTGACTGAGTATTACTATGTAGGTTCATTAGAGAACTATGATGAAGTATATCGTGCGTGTGCTTATTTCTCTAGTCAATATGGTAAGATTGACTGGATTGAGTCTGAAAATGAATACTGGCTAGAACTAGAAGCAACATTAAGAAAAGACTTCAATGTGACTACTGGTCCACAGATTCAGGATATGCGCTGGATGAAGTATAAATCAGCTATGAAAGAAGTTTATAAGAGTGCTGGTTTAAAAGTAGCAGATTATATTAAGTTAGATACACTCGATGAAGCTTTAGAGTTTACTAAGGAAAATGGTTATCCTGTGATTGTAAAGCCTGATAATGGTGTAGGGGCAACGCATACTTATAAATTAAAGAATGATGAAGAATTAAAGGATTTCTATAATCATAAACAGGATTATATTGATTATATTCTAGAAGATTTTGTGCCAGGTGATGTTGTAACATTTGAAGGTGTGACTGATAAGGATAAGAATATTTTATTCTCTACAAGTCATTTTATGGATACTTCTATTATGGATACAGTCAATGATGCATCTGATATTTATTTCCATTCTGAACCAGTAGAAGGTAAACCTATTTATGAAATTGGTGAAAAGGTTGTTAAAGCATTTGATACAAGAAGCCGTTTCTTCCATTTTGAATTCATTAAGTTATCTGAAGATAAACCAGGATTAGGTAGAAAAGGTGATTTAGTTCCTCTAGAAGTGAATATGAGAGCACCAGGTGCTTTTATTCCTGATATGATGAACTATGCTTATGATGTAGATACATATACTATTTGGGCAGATATGATGATCTATAATACTTGTTTCTATGAAATTGAAAGAAAGTATTATGTAGGTTATGTAGGAAGACGTCTTGGTATTGATTATGAATTATCTGATGCAGAAGTAGCTGATAAGTATAGAGAATATATCAAGATTGAAGCAGATATTCCTCAGGTACTTGCACAGGCTGAAGGTAACCATGTATTTATTTTCCGTACTAAGACTAAAGCGAAGTTAAATGAAATTACTAAGGCGATTATTGCACATAAGAAGAAAAAGGCTGCACCTAAGAAAGCAGTAAAGAAGACAGTGAAAGCTGTGGCTAAAAAGGTAGAAAAAGTAAAAGAGCCTGTAAAGGAAGCAGTGAAGGAACCGGTAAAGAAGACAGTAAAGGCTGTAGCTAAGAAGGTTGAAGAAGTTAAGGAACCTGTAAAAACAGTTGTAGAAGAAACCGTTAAGACTGTAGAAAAGAAAAAAGAACCGGTTAAAAAGACCGTAAAAGCTGTGACTAAGAAGGTTGAAGAAACTAAAGAACCAGTTAAAGCAGTTGTGGAAACAAAGAAAGAAGAAGTAAAAGCAGCTGTAGAAGATACAGTAAAGGTAGTAGAAGAGAAGAAAGAAGAACTAAAAGAAGTAGTTAAGAAATCTCCTCGTGCTAGAAAAGCTGTTAAGAAACCTAGACATAAAGCAAAAAAGCGTTAATTAAGAAACTGTGATGAAATGATTTCATTTCTGATCAGTTTTTTTGTTGGAAAAATAAAAGACATGAAATAATCATATTCTTGGATATATCTATTTATGCGAATTCTTTGTATAATGTTTATGTGTGTAGAGAAACATAAAGAATTATTACACTGATTATTTTAACTTATGTAGATTTAATAAATATTATAAGGAGGTATACAATGAAGAATGCAACGACAATTAATGATGTTGCGAAAATGGCTGGAGTTTCTAAAAGTACAGTATCACGTTATTTAAATGGAAAACCTATAAAAGAAGCTACTTCTGAAAAGATAAAAAAAGCAATCGAAGAAACAAATTATCAAGCAAATATGTTTGCAAGATTAAGTGCTAAAAAGAGTTATATTATTGGTATAGTTGTACCAGGTTTTTATTCAACTGTTATTCCGCGTATTTTAACATCTGTTGATAAATATTTAAGAACGAAGAACTATACTCCATTGATTATGAATACTGAAAATGATATTGATATTGAATCGAAATGTATTGAGAATCTTGATCATATGAGAGTAGATGGGATTATTATAGTTGCTTCTTGTATTACAGATAGACATAAAGAGATTGTGCAGAATATATCTACACCCGTAGTATTTATGGGACAGGAATTTAAAGAAGGTGTTTCTATCGTAGATGATAACTATCATGCAGGATATGAAATAGGTAAATATGTTGCAGAGGCTGGTATTAAGTCTGCCTGCTGTTTATGGGTAGATGAAAAAGATATACAGGTTGGTAAGATTCGTAAAGAAGGCGTGATTAATGGTTTAAAAGATTATGGTACATTAAATATTACTGAGCAACCAACTGATTTTACCTATGATACTTCTTATAAACAGGCCTTGAGTCTTTTACAACAGGAAGATAGACCAGAAGCAGTACTATGTTCTTCTGACAGAATTGCGCATGGGGTATATAAAGCGTGTATTGAATTAGGATTAAAAATACCAGAAGATGTATCAGTGACTGGTTTTGGTGGATATGATACAAGTGAAATATTAAATCCACCACTTACTACAATAAAATTTGATGTAGAAACTTCAGCTTATGTATGTGCTGATACAATACTTAAAATGAATGATGATGAACCTGTAAGTAAAAAACAGGTTATCGGATTTAAATTTATTGAAGGTAAAAGTATTAAGTGTTCCTAGGACAGTCAGAAATGACTGTCTTTTTTTATCTCATTTTTGAAGTCTATAGTAAAACCGGTTTAATTTTATTAAAAATTTTATATAAAGCCATTGACAGCGATATTGGAAACGGATACAATGTCATTGTAATAAAACCGGTTTAATAAAATAAACAAGAAACTAGAAGGAGGAGCTAATATGGCTTCAAAGGAGAAAGAACAACAGTATTTAGATATTTCTAAACAGATTGTTGAAATTGTAGGTGGTATTGATAACATTGTTGCAAGTGCTCACTGTGCAACTCGTTTACGTATTGTACTTAAGAATTATGATGATTTAGACTTGGATAGACTGGATGATGTACCTCTTGCAAAAGGACAGTTTATTGCTGGTAATCAGTTACAGATAATTTTTGGCGCAGGGTTAGTCAATGATGTGCACGAAGCATTTGCTCGTTACACAAATACAGAAAATTCATCATTGGGTGATATTAAGGATGAGAGTGCAAAGAAACTAAATCCATTCCAGGCAGTTATTAAATCATTATCTGATGTATTTATCGATATCATGCCAGGTATCTTAGCTGCAGCATTATTATTAGGTATCACTGGTGTATTAGGAAAATGGGATGTTGTTACAAATAACAAAACTTTATATGCAATTAACCGTTTAGCAGCTATTGCTTCAGCAGGTATTTTTGAAATCTTACCTATGGCTGTTTGTTATAGTGCATGTAAGAGATATGGTGGTAAACCAATTCTAGGTATGGTTGTTGGATCTATCATGTTAAGTGGTAGTCTAGCAAATGCTTATCAGGCTGCTCAGGGAGCAGTTAAACCTGAAATCATTTCTTTATTTGGTATGCCTATTGAATTAGTTGGATTCCAGGGTGGTATCATCATTGCGTTGATGATGGGATTCGTAGTTGCTAAATTAGATAAATTCTTTGATAAGAAAATTCCTGATGTAGTTAAACTATTATTCTCACCTTTATGTACAGTATTCATTTCAACTTTATTATTATTCACAATTATTGGCCCTGTAGGTCGTGGATTATCAAATGGTATTACTAATGGTTTAGTTTGGATGACTGAAAACTTAGGTATTATTGGTTATATGGTATTTGCTGGAGTACAGCAGATTGTTGTTATTACTGGATTACATCATATTCTAGGTGCTATCGAGTCTACTCTTATTGCAAATACAGGTAGAAACTTCCTAAACCCATTAATGTCAGTAGCATTAATTGCTCAGGGTGGTGCAGTTTTAGGTTACTTAGCTCTTCATTGGAAAAACACTCGTGTGAGAGAATTATGTATTCCATCATTTGCTTCAACATTATTTGGAATTAGTGAACCAGCTATCTTCGGTGTTAACTTAAGATATAAATTCCCATTAGTTGGTGGATGTATCGGTGGTGCTCTTGCAGGTGGGTATGTTTATCTTACAAATCTTGCATCTCTTGGCTTTGGTACATCAGGTATTCCTGGTTTAGCGATTACTGATCCTACTGGAAATGGTTATGTAAACTTCATTATTGCTCATTTAATTGGTATTGCAGGTGGTTTCATCTTTACAGTAATCTTTGGAAAAGTTGTAGGCAATAAAGTGATACAGCCTAAAGAATCTAAAAAGATTGATACAGAAGAAGGTACTGTAGTATCAGGACCTGTAGGAATTAAACCATGTGCAGAAGGTACAGTTAAAGATATTACTGCTTGTAAAGATTTATCATTTGCTTCTAAAGCAATGGGAGAAGGTATTATCATTGAAAATCATAATGGTAAAATCGTGTCTCCTTGTGATGGTAAGGTTGGATTTGTATTCCCATCTAAACATGCAATTGGTATTAAATTAGCAAATGGTGCTTCGGTATTGATTCATTGTGGAATTGATACAGTCTCATTAAACGGAAAAGGTTTTGATGTACTTGTTAAAGAAGGACAGAAAGTGAAAGCTGGAGATCCTTTGATTGATATGGATGTAAAATATGTAGAACGTAATGGATTATGTTCTGAAATTATTATGGCATATGAATTAATGGATAATAAGCTTGTACTTAAGCCATTAGATAATGCAACATTAGACACAACAGTTGCGGTAATAGGTTAATTATTAGACTAAATGAATTTTATTCATTTAGTCTTCTTTAGAAAGGTAAAATATTTATGGAATTAGAAAAATATAAAAAATTAGTAAAAAAGGCAGAAGATTTTAAAAGTACAGTCACTTCAGATCCTTATAGACTTAATTATCACTTAATGCCAAAAACAGGTGTTCTTGGCGATCCAAATGGGTTGTGTCAGGTGAATGGTCTTTATTATGTTGGTTATGTACATACGCCAATAAAGTTTGTAGTTGATGGAAGAGCAGCATGTGTATGGAAACAGTGTACAACTAAGGATTTCGTGCATTACAAGGAACATCCTATCCATATTTATCCAGATTCACGATATGATAGAGATGGTGTATATAGTGGAAGTATGATCTATGAAAACGGGAAGTTCTATACTTACTATACAGGTAATGTAAGACATAAAGGTAATCATGATTATATTACAAGTGGTCGCGAACAAAATGTTGTACGTGTTGAAAGTGAAGATGGTATTCATTTTGATAATAAAACACTACTTATGACAAATGATGATTTTCCAAAACACCTTACACAGCATGTGCGTGATCCACAGTTGTTTAAATATGATGGTTCGTATTATATGGTTCTTGGCGCAAGAACATTAGATGATGAAGGGTGCGTAATTGTTTATAAAACAGATGATTTAAAAACGTTTACTGATGTTCATGAAATTACAACAGAAGAAAAGTTTGGGTATATGTGGGAATGTCCTGATATTCTTGAATTAAACGGAAAGATGTATTTATTTACATGTCCACAAGGTATTGCACATGAAGAATACCGTTATCAGAATGCACATCAATGTGGTGCTTTCTTGATTGATGGTGATTTTAGAAAAGATTATAAGATTAGAAGTTTCCAACAGTTTGATTATGGTTTTGATTTTTATGCTGCTAGAACAATGTTAGATGAAAGTGGTAGAAGAATTCTATTTGGTTGGATAGGCATGCCGGAAAGTACATATGGAACTGGACCAACATCTAAATTTGGTTGGGATCAGTGTCTTTCAATGCCAAGAGAAATATCAGAAAAGGATAATCATATCTATCAAAAACCTTTGAGGGAATTAAAAGCTTTAAGAAAATCACATAAAACATATAAAGATATATTAAGTGAAAACTCATTGTCTTTTGAAATGAATATCAATCTTGAAAAAGAAACTGATCTATCTATCACACTAAGAAAAGATTGCACATTAAACTATGATGCATCAACAAAAGTACTTGCATTAGATATGGGAACTTGTGGAGATGGAAGAACAACAAGAAAAATGAAATTAGAGAATCTTTCAAACTTAACTGTTTTTTCAGATACATCTACATTAGAAGTCTTTGTGAATGATGGATATGCCACAATGAGTACAAGAATTTACGATTTAAATAATCGTATAGAGGTTAAATCAAATAGTATATCAATTGAATTCTATGAATTAGATTCATTTAAATTTGAGTAAAGGGTGAGAATATGAAATTAGGTACAATTGAAGGCGGAGGAACTAAGTTCGTCGTTGGTGTTGGTGATGAGAATGGTAACATTTTTGAAAGAGAATCTTTCCCAACTACAACACCAGAAGAAACAATGAAGAAAACAATTGAGTTCTTTAAGGATAAGGGTGTAGAAGCTATTGGTTTTGGATCATTTGGTCCTATTGACCCAGATAAGACAAGTCCTACTTATGGAAATGTCACTACGACTCCTAAACCAGGATGGTCTAATCATAATGTCGTAAAGGATTTAGAAGAAGCATTCCCAGGTGTTCCTGTAGGATTTGATACTGATGTAAATAGTGCATGTTTAGGTGAAGTAGAATTCGGTGCTGCTAAAGGATTAAATAGCGCATTATATTTGACTATTGGTACAGGTGTAGGTGGAGGTGCTGTTGTAGAAGGTAATCTTGTACACGGCTTATTACATCCAGAAATGGGTCATATGAAATTGATCACTCGCCCAGAGGATACTTATAAGGGTAAATGCCCATATCATGGAACATGTTTTGAAGGTTTAGCAGCTGGACCAGCTATTGAAGAACGCTGGGGTAAGAGCGCTAAAGAATTACCTGTTGATCATCCAGCATGGGATTTAGAAGCTTATTATATTGCTCAGGCTTTATGTATTTATATTCTTACAATCTCACCTAAGAAGATTATTTTAGGTGGAGGTGTTATGCACCA
>ERZ791865.1119-NODE-1119-length-28964-cov-4.303227_pt1 | contig 28964 bp, 37 predicted proteins | sample MGYA00509942_ERZ791865 | MGnify/ENA primary metagenome ERZ791865 (study PRJEB30046, sample SAMN00792098) | human gut metagenome | study: EMG produced TPA metagenomics assembly of the A metagenome-wide association study of gut microbiota in type 2...
CAATCCCTCCTTTAGTGTTCTGAGGCAATTGCAATATCTGTGTGAACTTACACATGCTCTACGACGATGTGACAGGGGTACTGATGCAATGCATCTCGCGAATACCCCTGTCGTGTCGCCGGAAAGCAAAAAGCACAAGGCGTTAACCTCGGGCTTGAATTCTTTGTGTGTCGACAATCGAAGCTATGGCGACGATATCAGATTTACATGAAATATATGCCTTTCAGTTCGGTTTTGCAAGACTTACATCTAAATTTGTCGCCTTTTGTTGTGAACGTGATCGCGTTACCGATATGAGAGCATTGCTGTCAAGCTTCACAAAACTGCTGCGCAGCGCCAGCCAATGAGGGAGGTAGGTTTCTGTCCATGTGGACTTTGCTACACCAACCAGCTCCGCCAGCGCCTGATATTCATACGCCTCCCGCCCTGCCAGCTCGGCTTTGACATCCTGCGCGGCCAGCCAGATAAGTTGGCGCAGGCGATCGACTGTTTTCTTTGCAATGCGCACGCCGGCCAGCTTTTCGTTGAATTGCCCCCATGCCCACCGGGTGATCGTCTCCTGATGTTCCCAGCGGATATTATCGCTGTAGTTCCACAGCAGCCACGCTTTCTGGTGGTCTTCCAGCGACAGCAGAGCCCGTCGCCAACTTGCCGTCGAATATTCAACGGGCAGAACGAGAGCGATTGATGAACCCTTAGCGCGGGACTGGCTGCCGCTCATCGGCGGCCCATCCGGGTTAACCATTTTTTGCTTTACTTCGCTATAAACCTTCTTCCTTCCCCGGCTGCGCGCCGTAGCGGTGAATTGCGCATTTTCTGCGAAAGCCACCAGTTGCCCTTTCGTCGCGCCGCTCAGATCGGCGGTGGCCACTATCAGCTGCTGGCGAACAAATTCCAAGTATTGAGCTGTCATGCTTCTTCTCCCAGGCGCTTATAGATACGGACGAAATTGCGTAATATTCTGTAGTCAACCAGCACGGTGCCGCGGCTACGCAGGAGGCGGAGCTTTTGCCAGCGGTCGCGGATGCGTTCGATAACGTCCCGGCTCATGCGGCCTCCATTTCGGTAATGGTCAGCTCAAGCCGCCCACCTTTGACGACAGGCATTCTCTTCACGCTGTAGTAGTCAACCTGCTGGTCATCGAGCCAGAAACCCGATTTCGTCAGGGCGTCGAATGCAGCTTTTTGCAGATTGTCCAGGTCACGGCGCCGGCGATCCGGCATGTGGCACTCAATACGGATTCTCAGTGGCGTGGAAAGGCCGATATCAAGCATCAAGTCTTTGATGATTCTGGCGACACTGTCGCGGTATGCCTGCCCTTCCGCGCTGATGTGTGTGCGCCCCCGGTTATGCCGGTAGTAGCGGTTGTTGCTTGGTGGCCAGGGTAATGAAATTCGATATTGGTTCATGCTTTTATCAGCCCCTCTTTCATCCAGATAACCTGCGTTCTGGCCATTCCCTCCAGCGCGCACTCCTTCGCATACTCCGCATCTACCAGGCGCGTGCGGCGGTCTATTTCATCGTGACAGGATGAACAGGCGATAGCGGCGATCAGATCAGGCGGCTTAATCCCGGTCCCGCACAATCCAGCAATGCGGATATGGGCCAATACCGTGGTTTCAGGGTTACCGTTGCAGACGCCCGGGATACGAACCTGACATTCGCGGCCGCGCGCCGCTTTGCGAAGATTAGCCATGCTTACCCCCAAATCCGTTGACGAAGTGATCGCGGCGTATACTCCGGTCGAGCACAAACCGGCAGCCTGGCGCTGACCGTCCAGCTCAGATAATCCGGGTTAAGGCTTTTCTCGGTGACGATGCCACGCGCCTGATATCTGGACACCAACTGTTCTGCCTGCTCCGCAGTGCATTCGGGATGCTGAAACCATGAGTGTTTCATCGGCATCACCCAGCGAAGCTTAAAAGCTGGTTGGCGGCGTTCTCAGCTTCCTGCAGGCTGTTGAATGAACGAGAGAGGATCCACCGCCAGAGAACATCCAGCGATGCTTTGTACAGTTCCTGGAACTCGCATTCGTCCATGCTTGCGAAAGAAATGCTGCGAGGGTGTTTTTTCAGCGTGCCGTCCGGCAGCTGTATGGCGTCATAGTGGCCGGCTTCAACGATGACCCACGCCCGGTAAGCATCGAAGGATTTGCAAATACTGATATAGCCGGATCGCTTCTCGGCTATTCGGTCGAGATATTGCCCGGCGGCATCAAGTAACGCCGATTCACTCCCGCCATATGCAGCAAGGTATTTGGCGTAACCTGTGATAAGCCTGCGCTCGTTAGACGAAATCGCCCCGCCGGTAGGTTCCCAATATTCAAAGCCGAGATTGAGTAAAGCAAAGTAACGGCGGTGAAACGCCGGATTGCGGACAAGCTTATAATCGGCTTCCAGAACGGATCCGAGCTTGCATTTTGATTGCAGAAAATCACTGGTCTCCGGCGTCGCGGGGATCAGGATACCTTGAGATTGTTTTATTAAGTGCAATTGCGCCATGGCTTCTCTCCGTGGCGCAGTAGGTAACGGTTGTTCAGGCCGTTGATTTCATATTATCAGAAGGTGGGAGAACTCGGTAGCCAAGTCGTTCCGCAAATTTCATAAATCCGTTTAGAGTAAAAATTTCTTCTTCAGGCAATAAAGGTCGCATTGAAATTATGCCATTAACCCTGTAAATCAGATGCCTTCCTTCGGCCGGGAAGCTACAAATAATGGCGCCATCTGATCTCCTGACAACATCGTACCAGGAATGATTAGTAGGAACCTCAATACCATCACTCACACTACCCCCTGAGCGACATACAGACGCAAAAAAAAGTCCGGTGACAGCATCAAAGGGACACGCTTATTGCGATGCTTTGGGAAATGCCAGCCACCAAAAGGTGAATCAGTAAAACCAGTCGTCCGCGCTTTCCCACGTCTCTTGCAGAATTTGCTCAACGCGTTTTTTATCGCCATCAGCGCCGCCCAAAACGCTAAGGCCATCGTTGCTTGTGCGTCGAATGGTTAATTTGCAGTCATCATAAGACTGGGACAAGCGGCGCAGCAATTCTTGCTCAAGCGCAGGAATGGCGCCATCAGGGAGTTTTTTATGTTTATCAATTGTGACTTCAACTTTCATGGTTAGCACCTCACATGGATACTGTATAAATAAACAGTATACCGGTTACATGAAATGTTCAACCCCTCTGCAGCACTTTTTGCTAACACCATGCTTATGTTTAGATTGATGTTTTTCCATATTAAAAAACCCGCCGAAGCGGGTTTTATCATGCTGCAATGTCTTTTTTCAGGCACATCTCCGGTAAATTAGCCCTCACCAGCGCCTCAGCAAAAGGCGGAGGAACCGCATTACCACAACGCGCAACCTGCTTATCCTTCGCATACTTCACACCGCGGTAATCCTGATCGATGATGTACCACTCCGGGAATCCCTGCGCCCGGTAGAGCTCATGTGGCTGCAGCATGCGCATGCCGATGTCGACAATGCGGTAAGTCATCCCGCCGATATCCACCAGCCCGGTGCTATCCTCCCCGCAGTATTTCTGTAGGAACGCCAGCACCTGCTGCGCGCGCTCTTCGTCATAGTCCTCGACCGCCAGAGTCGTTTTAACCTCCCCTACGTGCTGCCCGCCAGCTGTGACTGTCGGCATAGGTTCATCAGTACGCTGACCATCACGGCAAGTACCACGTAGTTTCACGAGGTGAGAAGCAACCACGGCATGGTGATCGACAGTCGTTACTGAATGCGCAGGCTCATCCAGCCCCACGCCGGGACCGGTGTAGTTGCCGCCGTAGTGTTTTGCTAGAAATGCACTCACTGTCGCGAATTTATTGCCGCCGGCGGTAACAGTACCCAGCGGGTTGTCCAGTTGCAGCACGCGCGGTTCCTGCCCCGGTCGTTCGCCGTAACCCATCTGAATCAGCGTTGGCGTCACGAGTTGCGATTTCCCGACCCCGCCCGCAGTAATTGTCGCGCTGGGTTCGTCCGCCCGGTGGCCGATGCTTGCTCCGAACTGGCGAGCGATAACCGGAGCAACGACGCAGGCGCGCGACTCTTTCAGGATGGTGTGAGCAGGTTTATCAAGCGGGCGCGGTTTAGCCTGGTATTCGCTGCCACCGTTGCCAGCGAGGAACGGGACAAGGCCCGCCTCAACAAACCCCAGCGCATGACCATTCCCACCCGGGCGCCTGGACGTGCCAGCCGTCACCGTTGGTACCGGTTCGGTGACTGGCTGCCCGGTTGCGCCGGTGCGGAACTTTGTCAGATGAGGTACCGCAATTGCGTAGCCGTGGGTTTTCGTAATCGTCTGCAGCGGTTCAGTGAGAGCCTGCCCCCGGAAGCAATCGTATTTGCCTTTAGTGGTAGTGTGATTGCACTTCACGATAAACGGCGACGCGCTTTCGATAACAAAGCGTTGGATGCCGCGCGCGATCCGCTTCAGCGTATTCTCTGCCAGAGACTTTTTGCGGTCGAAAATGCTTGGCGCTGGAATTGACCAGTCGATGCATTCTGCAGCTGTGCGCCATGGCGCCAGTTTTCCAGCCAGCACCGCCGGTGATTTCGGATCCCCGTGGGTTGCTTCCGGCCAGACTATTGGTTGCCCGTCCCGGCGCATCACCATGAAGAACCGCTTACGGATGGTCGGCGCGCCATAGTCGCAGGCGCGCAGCTCACGGAAATCGACAACATAGCCCAGGCCGGCAACTAAGCGTTTCGCCTGTTCACTATCCGGCGACAACTCCAGAAACTCGCAACATTCCAACAACGCAGGGTGATCCGCAGGAACTCCGGATGTCAGCATACCGACGAATGCCAGGAACGTTTCGCCAATGCGGTCCGGATCCGGACGCATTTCCACCGCCAGCAGTGGACCCCACGTTTTAAACTCTTCGACGTTCTCCAGCATCATTACACGCGGACCAACATCAAGCGCCCAGCGGATAACGATCCACGCCAGCCCACGAATCGCTTTTTCAACTGGTTTAGCCCCTTTCGCTTTGGAAAAGTGGCGGCAGTCCGGCGAGAACCAGGCCAAACCAACACTGCGGCCGGCAGTCGCTATTTTTGGACGCACTGAATAAACAGACTCGCAATAGTGCAGAGTTCCCGGGTGATTGGTGGTATGCATAGCTACAGCGTTTGGGTCGTGGTTTATCGCGATGTCCACGCTACGCCCAATCGCCAGCTCGATGCCCGTCGAGGCGCCGCCGCCACCAGCAAAGTTATCAACGATGATTTCGCTATCTTTCACGCGTATTTCTCCATGGCACATGCCAGCGAACCAGCCGCGGCGATAATTGACGGTACCGGCATTTTTTCCAGCCACATGCGGTTGATATGGTGCTGTAGTCGGTGCTGGTGGTGTGCCGGGAGCGTCCCGGCGTTTTCAATCTGAGCGAAGACCATGCCGACTTCCGTTGGCCATACTGTTTCCGATATTTCCACCAGAAGCAGGCTTTCCAATTCCTGCACGCGCTTGCAGGCGTAATTCAGTGAAGGGTCCATTATTCGGCTCTCTCTAAAGCTGTTGCTATCTCTTCGAAAAAGCCATCCCGAGTATGGCTGGTCATTGCTGGTACAAATACGGCCATCAGCCTGTTTGTGTTGCAGTTCTCATCGTCTGCGAACAGAGCGATTTTTTTATCCAAGCGCACCTTCGCTTCCTGCAACTGCTCGTTTTTCTTGTTAGTGCGCTGGATATAGTCGGCAATGATTTCTATAGCCTTGTTTGTGTATTTTTCGACGTGTTCAGTCATGTGAACCACCTATCGCCTCAATCGTTTCCAACAACAACCGGCGGCGCGTATTTTCTGCAAAGTGACGGCGCCCGGTTTCTTTGTGGTAAAACTCGTTTTTGCCGACGACCCACATCCGCTCTGTCTGGTGCAGTTTTTTTACCTTCGGACCGTCTTTGGTGATAACGGTGCCGGTATGGGTTTTTACGATTGTCATACGGCCTCCCCAAGCGCCCAACGGAGTGCGCTCGCATACTCACCATCGGCAGATTCCAGGGCTTTTGTGATTTCTTTGCGGGTTTTCAGGCGAGGCTTTGCATCACCGAGGATCTGACGCTGACGCCGGGCTTTTTCATGGCCGGTTGTGCCAACAGTTGCCGCTTCGATTTCAGAGACTTTCTCCCGCTGCTCTTCGGGTTTAAGCGATGCCAGCTGACGCGCCTGGGTAACGGTGACTGTGCCAGCCTCCACCGCTTCCCTGACGGCCTGAGTAGCATCGAGGAGGGAGAGCGTTGCTCGAACTGTCTGAACGCTGCAGCCAAACAACACCGCAATGTCGTCCTCATCGAGCCCGCGGTCGAGGGCATCTGACATTTTTTTAGCCCGGCCAAGCGGCGTATCGGGTCTGCGAATTTCGTTTTCGCTGACCATGTATTTAGCCATCTGATTTGCTGATCCGCGCTTAACGATTCCTGGAACAAGCAGTGGGTCCTTGCCTTCTTTCAGACGGAGTTTATTTGCCTCCAGGGTATGTTTAACTCGCTGACGGCCAACAACCACGCAGGTGAGCCCTGTTTCAGGGTCTTTCCAGACGATGATCGGCTCCAGTACACCCAGCTCCGCAATATTCAGTACCATCCCTTCCTCGATCGGCAGGTGTACACGCTCATCGTAAAGTGGGTGGGTCTTATCGGTGACCAGGTGCAGGTTTTCAGGCTCGAAATCGAGCACGTTTGTTTTGCCGCTGGCTCCGTATACATCGATTGAATTCTTAGCCATGAATAGCCTCCTGAACATCTAACACTCGCTGAAAAACGGGGCTGCCAAGCAGGCTGTAATTCATCCCTGACGCTGCCTTTGGCACCATCCCAAACCGTTTCATGTCAAAGTCGATGACAGCCCGATGATCGCGGAACAGCCCCAAACGACCATGCCGGACAACCTCGCCAGTCGCTTCTGCTTCGGAAAAATACCGCTGGACAGTAGCGCGGCTCAGCCCCAGTTTTTTCATTGCCTCGGTGGTCGTAAGGCGCCCCTGATGCCTGGTGATCCGAATCACTGCGCGGACATACTCCCGGCGCTCAACAGCAGAAAATGCTCTAGCCATGTTTTCCTCACTTAACGACGCGCAGATGGCGGACGTTTTTGCGATAACTATCCCAGTCGAAGTTCACCCACATGCCGCCGTCCATCTGGAGACGGTCGAGAATGCGCGCGCCGAGGGTGTCCGTCAGAGATTCGTAGTTCAGGTTCGTCAGGATGCCGACCGGGCGCATCGACGACAGGCGGCGATCGATAACCTGGTTCAGAATGACCTTTTCGCCGCTGCTGCCGCGCTGAATGCCTACTTCGTCCAGGATGAGCAGATCTACCCGGCAAAGGTCGTCCAGAAGCGAAGCCTCTGACTGCCCGTCGTCGTAGCACTCGCGAACACGTAGCATCAGGTCAGGAATAGTCACCACCAGCACAGAGCGACCACCAGCCAGCAGGTGATTTCCGATTGCGGCCGCCAGATGGTTTTTCCCGGTTCCCGGCGCTCCGCTGAATACGAAACTGGCGAACCCTGAACCGAAGTTCTGTGCGTAACTTTTCGCCATCGTGAGCGCCCGGCGCTGACCATCTCCTGCCACCTGGTAATTTGCGAACGTGCAGCTCCGATGCAGATCTTGAATTCCCGCTCGTCCGAATATTTTTTCAGCACGGGTACGCTGGTTTTGTTTTTCCAGTTCTTCGCAGCGTTTGCGCCCTTCCTCGGCCTGCCAGGTTCTCCACTCCTCTACACTGCCAAACTTAGGCTCTACACCCGGAGGGATGAGTTTTTTCAGCCGCTCCAGCGCACTACCAGTACCAATCATATTTTTCATCACTACCCCCTGAACCCACTCGGAATTAATTTATCTGGCTGGGATATTGAGTTCGGATCCCGTTTACCGGTTGGTACTTCGAAGCTCCACAACTCCTCGTAGTGCTTTGAGGGACCGAAAAACGTGGACGCTTGTTTCACGTACTCAGTGTTGAGTTTTCCGGCAGCAGTGACGTAATCCGCATATCGTCGAACACCATCGGTAAGCTCCTGCGCTGTTGCGCCTGATTTAATTCGAGCAGTCCAGGCTTTGAACGCATCGACCTTGCTATTGCCTCCTGCGCGCTTTGGGTATTCCCTCCAGGCCAGTTCAAATTCCTCCGGGTAACTGCTTTTCGGCTTTTCAGATGGAGCTTCATCGGAGGATCCACCATCTGGGGGGGTGGCGGAGCCATGCCCCGAAAGATCTTTATCCTGTTCTTGTTCCTGATCCTGTTCCTGTTCCTGATCTTGGCTTCGAAGCCCCTTCGAAGCCCCTTCTGGCGTTGGGCACGATTCGCGTTTGACATTCAGATGAAAATCATCCTTATAACGCTCGTAAAATAATGAAAGAAAAGGGTTTTTTGTAAGTGATGCATACTCACTCCTGACCCCCGCACAACGGTTATCACCTGGCTTTAATGCCTTGCCTACCTGGTAGGCGGCCATTTCATGCACCCAGACCATCTCTGTGTCCTCGTCATAGCTACAAAACCCCGCTTCGATGGTGCTTTTAAGCCCCTTCGAAGCCCCTTCTAAGCCCAGCCCTGTTTCATGGGCGATATAGAGAATTGGCAGGTAATACAAACCGAGCATGTTTGCGTGTGGCGAGGTCATGAGATAAAACGAGACCACCTGCGCTTCAGCGCCTTTTTTCCGCAGTTCCCGACCTGTTTTCCCCAGCCAGAATTGCGGTGCGACTGTTGCATAGTCACGCATAGATACCCCTGAACTTATGACGTTGGTTTATCGGTCTTTTCTGCGTGTTGAAAGACAATATCAACCCACTGAAAGACACATTTTTGACAGATGGATACGCCGGGGCCGGCAATGAGAACGCCTGCAACCTCAATATTGCTCGCTCCGCAAAAGTAGCATTTATGGGTCGCTTGGGCGTTTACCTCAGTCTTTGTTCCTGACATACTTACCTCGCAATTACCTCTTCGTTTTTGCACCTGAAAGCCGTTGGTGTTGCTGCACCGCGGCTTTCACTTTTAGAACAACCCAGCATGGTCGCCGCCCTTTCGTACTTTGCGCTTTGCTTCCCGGCGTTCAGTTGCGCTGGTCTGCTTCTCAGCCCATAACTTTGCGTGTCGCATAACATCGTCAAACATTCCCCCTTTTCGGCTTGCCTGTGACATCCGCTTGTACATATCGACCGCCTGGTATGCCCCTCCCCTGAGCCACTGCTTGCGTGAAGCCCTGGCGAAGAAGTTCCTCGGTGACATTCTTCTCAATAAATTCGATGTGATTCATGAATACCCCGCTTACATCACGCCAAGCATTGAGCTCACCATCGTCATCAGCGCTCCTGCCTGCTCAGGCATTAGCCTGAAAAGCGACGCTATTCCCTCGCTCACCTCCTTCAACTTCTGGTGTTCTGGCGCATTCAGCATCACCGCCTGCTTTGCTTCAGCGCATTCCTTGATAGCCTCGGCGATCATCTCTTCCTTGGTCTTCCCCTTCAGCAGGCCAAATTCCCGGGCCACTTTCTCGTTGTCGCGAGACATCACGTCGATAATCACTGGGAGCAGAGCTGTCAGATTTGCGTCGTTCTTCGGGCCCGGCGTGTTAATCATTCTGAAAAAGTTCTGCTTAACGTTGTGCTTCGATCCCACCAGAAGCAGCCCACGTCCACCGCGCGCAATCCACTCCCGCGCGACCAACTGCGATATGTGATCCTGGGCAGCTCCGGGGGTGGCTTTGTTCCATGCGCGGACGGCTTCCCTGATATGAGTCAGCATATTGTTGTTGCGCGGGACATTTTGATAATTCGGAATCAGCAATCCCTGCTGAAATCCGGTAGTCTGTTGCAATGAAATGGAATGCATGGCTATTACCCCCGGTTCTGCGGCAAGCCGTCAGTTGGATTCGGGTAGAGATCCGGTCGCAGCTCATGCGGGGTAACGCCGGTGATGTTGAATATCGGCAATACCCGATCGTGAGGAACAACGCCTTTGTAGCGATTTTTCCAGCGACTTACCGACATGGGTTTAATACCCAGTAGGGTTGCCAGATTGCTAGCTGTACCTGCTTTTTTGATGGCCTTTTCTAATCCGTTCATAGTCGTCTCCGGTGAGTACATACACCAATTAAGCCTAAGACTTAATTTACAGTCAAGCCCTAGGCTAATTTAAATTTATAAGCAAAAGGCTTACTCTTCTGATATGACTGAGAAAAAATTACTTAACCCGATTCTCGTAGAGCGCCTAACAGAACTAACTCGCCGCGGGATGACAAAATCTGATATGGCTAGGGTTGCGGGAATTACGCCGCAGTCCGTGAACGGCTGGTTCAAGAAAGGCGCCATGAGTAAGGAATCTGCGCTCGCGGTCGCAGATGCCGCCGGGGTGTCAGTGCCATGGTTACTGGGAGAAGAGGTTAATGAAGGGAGTGGGCTGAAGCCCGACGAGCAACGTTTGCTCGAACTCTATCGACAATTGCCCGAAGATGAGCAGCAGAACATGTTGCGGATCGTATCTCTGCGGCTAAAGGAGCTCGACGAACTGTATGCCAAGTACATGGGGCGGCGGATTAAGGGTGATGGCGAGTGACCGTTAAGGGTGGTCTTATGAGAATTGGTATAGCATTTCCGGTGATCGTGTTCATCGTTGCAGTCGTTTTTCTGGCTTGGTTCATTCTTGGCGACTATGCGAACCCTGGCGCTTAATGCAGAGCTATCATGATTTTCTGGTTGGCAGCAGGACAGGCAATCCCCTTATAAGGCGTCTGGATAAACCTTCAACAATGCTGAGGAAGTATGTCTGATCTGGTTATCCCCATACTCATTACTTTGCTAATTGTCGGACTGGTTGGGATAGTGCTCAGGTTGGAGAAGATTTTCTTCAAGCGAAGGGGGGAGCGGGATGATTTTGACTAAGATAGCTAGCGATTACGGATTCTTACAAAACAAAGAAAATACAAAAATAAACAATAAAATCAACATGTTAACCAATAGCAACTGCCTATTTAAAATATTCTAAGGGATAGCGATGACAGATATGGACAACAAAGGTGCAGTCATTCCCAATGTCATTGAAATAATCCGCCGCATCAAGGAAGGTTCTACTCAACCATTTCTATGCAAATGTGATGATGGGCAAATGTATGTTTTAAAAGCAAAACCGTCCATGCCCCCAAAAAACCTTCTTGCTGAATTTATTGCTGGGTGTTTGGCCTATGACATAGGGCTATCACTACCCGACTTTAAGATTGTTTTCGTCCCAGAGGAGTTGATTGAGTATGCTCCAGAACTTCAAAATGAAATCCTGCCTGGTCTTGCCTTCGCCTCAAGATACATAGAAGGTGCACTCGCACTTACTTTTACCCAGTCTAGAAATGATGCCATCATACCGACAAATGAACAAAAACTAATATATGCCTTTGATAAATGGGTACTAAATGCTGACCGCACTCTTACAGACAAAGGAGGAAACGTCAACATCCTTTATGACGTTGGCAATGATAAGTATTATCTAATTGACCATAACCTATCATTTGATAAAAATGCTGTTTCGGAAGATTTTACGGTGCATGTTTATGGCCCGGGGAACCGGAAGTGGGAGTACGATTTAGTTGATCGCCTCGAGTACAGACAGAAGGTAGCGGACTGTCACTGTAAGCTCCCAGCAATCATTCAGAAGATCCCGGAGGAATGGATTGTTGACGATGAATTTTTACCTTTTGTACAAAAAACATTAGAGAAAGGCGATAGCGATGAATTTTGGAGCGACATAGCATGAGTACACCATGCCTTTACAGCATTGTTCGGTACGCACCTTATGCGGAAACTGAAGAGTTCGCAAACATAGGTGTGGTCATGTGCGCGCCAAAAGAAAACTTTTTTGATTTCCAGATCACAAAGCGCAACGATTCTCGCGTAAGAAGTTTTTTTCATGATGACTGTATCTTCCCGATAGCAAAAGACACCATTCAAAGAGAGTTACAGTTTGCTAAAGCCCAGGCAACTCAGATTAGTGGACACCATCAACTTGCTCAATTTTTTAGGTATTTTACAGCGAAAAAGGAGTCAATATTCCAGTTTAGTTCTATTCGTGTGATTCTTAGTGAGAACCCTAAATCTGAGATGGATCGAATTTACAATAAATATGTAAACCACTCAGATTATACAAAAGAACGCCGTGAAGATGTACTGGCTAGGGAACTGAAACGCAGCATTGACAGAATAGATGGTCTAAAAAATACGTTTAAGAATGAATCTATTGAAGGTTCGTATGCTAAGTTCACCATGCCTTTGGTTGCCAAAAAAGGCAATGAAATTCAATGTGCTATAAAACCACTCGCATTTACTCAAACCGAGCCGGGTAAAATGATGGAACATAGTGATACTTGGGTAATGAGGGTTACCCGTGCGGCTGAAGAGAACTTATTAGATATTGATGATGTGCTATTCACTCTTGAAGTACCTGAAACCCCAACATCAGGGCAACGAAAAGTGATAGATACGATTAAAAAAACAATGGACTCTAAGAAAATAAATCATACAGCAGCATCAAATCATATAGACACTATTGAATTTGCGAAAAAAATATTGTTCCAAAAATAAATACGAGTAATCGTATTTTCCACCCGGCCCCCGCGCCGGGTTTTTTATTGCATCAACTCTTTCCACAGCATCAGCACATCCATTGCCAACTCCACAGCCAGATCGACCTGGTCTTCCTGCCACAACACCTGAATCATCTCTATCAGCGCCTCTCTTGACGGCTCTTGCTTTTCAACCAGTAACTGCATAACCGCGATCCCGATAACCGGCGCTATTTGCGGGTGCATCTCCGCGAAAAACTCATCACCGTACCCCATACCCACAGCCTTCCTTGGTGATTTTGTGGGCGTAGCACACTGCTACTCCCCATAAAAATTAAGTCACAAACTTAACGCCAACTCAGCCCAGGACTTGACAAAGTTTAAGTCTAAGGCTTAACATCAACTCACACAAGAACACACCCAGGCAGGACGCCCACGAAGTAGCTGCCGGCGGCATACGAAACACCGGATGAGGTGGAGAGAGCAACGCGCAGTAGGTTTAAACGTTCCGCTGGCCGGCGACAAGGCAATGAGGGTGAGATGAGTAAGGTAAAGGTGGCGCCTATTGAACTCGAAATAGACGCCACGGAAGTAATCAATCAGGTCGAGGAACTACTGGGGTTACTTGAGCTTCCAGCCCGTTCCCTTGAAGGCATCCCTGAGGATGTCGTCAACCTGCTTTTTGACAACATCCGTCCCTTGCTTAACAACATCGTCCTTAGTGATTTCTCGACCACAGTTGGCACAACTGACGCCAACAAAATTTGTATCAAAGTCGAAATCATCGGGACGCTTGAGCATCTCGCTTCCGCAATCAGGGCAAGCAACTTTCATAGTTGTCAGTTTTGACATTTTTAATTTCCTTGCTGGCTGTGTGAGAACTACCAGCATACCACCGAGCCTGAAGTGGTTAAAAGACAGGCAAACATGAGGAGTTGGAATGAGCAAGCAAGGCATCAGAGCCCTGATCATTTCAGCAGTTATTGGGCTCTTCATCTGGATCGCGCTCTTCAGCGCACTGAGGGGATTGTTTCTATGAATGATTTCGCACGCAAACCCGCTCGTCAGCAGGCTGTTCGTTTAAATCCGCTGTCGGCTTTCATCCGCCGGGTGTGCTACATGCTCGCGCAAAAAGGAGGCCCTTCATGAGCACGATGTTTGCCCTGGTTCTCACCGTCAGCATGCTGACGGGCGGTAATCAGGATGTCCTGCTCGGCGTTTACGACACTGAGAATGACTGCAAGGCAGCTGCAGAAGAGCAACACGTGAAAGCCGAATGTTATCCGCTGAAGGGTGTACTGGACGAGCATCCAGCCGGATTCACGGCGCATATGTAGGGGGAAGAATGCAGAAGAAATGCGGTTACTGCCGTAAAGCAATCGAGGGAAAACCAGTAGTAAGCACCCTGTTATACCTCCAGGGAAACCAGCTCGCACGGAAAGAAAAAGAGTATTGCTCTGAACGTTGCGCCTCTTACGACCAGATGGCACACGAGAGCTAACGTAAACCCGCCGAAGCGGGCTGTACGTCCGGTGCCACCGACCAAAGTTACACCGGAAATTACCAAAACCAATGACCACCCTGAATGGGCGCTACCAATGGCCCGGGGGATTCTACATCCAAAATAGAGGCTATCACATGGAATATTTTTATCTGATAAAAGCGACTCAAAAATCGGGTAAAGCTGATGCCGTAATCTGGCGCACTAATAAATCAGAAGCTCGCGCCCTTCTGCAGCTGGACGTCGATCTGGAAGACGCAGGGATCGAAACAGGCCGCGGCAAAGACTATCAAAAACCAATTCGTACCGATTTCCCGGTATTCAACGACCTGCCGGCGGAGGGTGTTCTCGATTACTCATGGTGCGAACGCTACCAGCTCGGCGATGATGGCCGAACCTGGACTTTGAAGCCAGGACAGGCGCCTGCTGATGTTCATCACGGCGATGATGCCGGGGTATCCGCTGAGCCCGTTAGTGGCGAGTTTGTTGAAGCCAATACTACTGGCGACGCGGCACAAGGTGAGACCGTGGAAACTTTCGGTAGTGATGAATACCAGGACGATTCCAGCGCGCTTTTTAACGTGGCAGAACTCCCCTTTCGCGCTCAGTTGCTGGCGCAGTACATGGCTGAAGAACGTCACGTTTATCATATCAGCATGCCTCACCGGCAGGAGCTGTCAGCTCTTGAAATGGACACTGATAATGCGGCCGTCCAGGATCTGATTCTGGCCGCCGAGAATGTCCCTGAAATCAAAAAATACGATATGCCTGCGCTCTGGAAATTCACCAGCGCCAATAAAAAAGTCTTCCCGGAAGGGAAACGCCATGAGCTCGGCAAACGTATCCAGTTTGCAAAGCTGTGGTTCGCCACGAACGCGATCGACCGCGGCATTCTCACCAGGGAATGGGCTGCCGGTAACTGCATTTCTTCGGTTTTGAAAACCGATGCAGGTACGAATGCTGGCGGCGGTAATAAAACCGATCGCAACCCTGACTACACCCATACCCTTGATACGCTCGATGTAGAAATAGCCCTGGCCACAATGCCGATGGATTTCGATATCTACAATTTCCCGGCATCAATTCACCGCCGGGCCAAAGAGATCGTTCAGAAGAAAGAAAGTCCGTTCAAGGAATGGTCGGCAGCGCTGCGCAAGGTTGCAGGCATCCTGGATTATTCCCGCGCCGCCATTTTTGCCCTTATTCGTGGCGCCACCAGCGACATTCATCATTTCCCGGTAAGTCTGCAGACCTATATCAATGCGAACCTGACCGAGCATAAGCATGACGCCCCTTCTACTGAAACGCTTGAAAAAGCTGGTCATGTTTCATCTGCCGCCGTCACTCTGGACGCTGTGAAAAAGGCTATCGATGGAGATGAAGGTGTGCCGGACCTGGAAACTCTCCCAACTGATTTTCAGGTAATTGGCACCGAACTGGTGAAAGAAGCGCAAAAGAAACGCCCTGACGCTAATCAGGTTCTGGCCGCCGAACGCGGCGAATATGTCGAAGGTATCAGTGACCCCACGGATCCGAAGTGGATAACCGAAGACCTGACCAAACCCAAACAGCCTGAAGTTTCAAACATGGGCAATGGTGTTTTTTCGATTGATGGTCTGATGGATAGCAAGCCAGCACCAGCACTTTCTATAGTGGACCAGGCGCGCCAGCGCGCTGCAGATGAAAAATTACATCCAGCTAATTCCGGGGGAACCACCAGCGATGTGCAGATGGAAACGGCTCAGCCGGTCGAAGACGAAAATGATAATGCGGTATCAGCAGGCGAAGGCGCTGATGAGCCTCCTGCGCAAACAACTGCCGTGAACATGAGCAAAATACTGGCTGAACGCTGCCCGGATCTTACCGCCGAAGTGCTGAAAAGCCCGGTTTCAGAGAGTGCTCATAGCGATGAAGAGGAAGAGTCTGAACAAGCAGCGCCAGCATGGCCGGAGTATTTCGAGCCTGGTCGATATGAAGGCGTGCCAAATGAGGTCTACCACGCCGCTAACGGCATCAGCTCCACGATGGTTAAAGATGCCCGGGTATCGCTGATGTATTTCGAGGCGCGCCACGTATCCAAAACCATCCAGAAGGTGCGCTCTCCTGTTCTGGATATGGGCAATCTGGTGCATGCACTGGCGCTGCAGCCTGATCAGCTGGAAAAAGAATTCAGTATCGAGCCGGAAATCCCGGAAGGCGCCTTCACCACTACGGCGACGATCCGCGCATTTATCGACGAATACAACAACGGGCTTCCGGTTTTACTCAGCGCAGATGACATCAAAAGATACCTGGAGGAATACAACGCGAACCTGCCCGCCCAGGTTCCCCTGGGTACATCAGTTGAAGAAACCGGCCAGGGTTATATGTCTTTACCTGCTGAGTTCCAGCGCATTGAAGACGGTCAGAAGCAAACCGCCACCGCAATGAAGGCCTGCATCAAAGAATACAACGCCACCCTGCCCGCCCAGGTGAAAACCAGCGGTGGCCGCGATGCCTTACTGGAACAGCTGGCGCTTATTAATCCTGACATGGTTGCTCAGGAAGCACAGAAGGCGCAGCCCCTGAAAGTCTCTGGCACAAAGGCCGATCTGATTCAGGCCGTGAAATCGGTAAAACCGGATGCCGTGTTTGCCGACGAGCTTCTGGATGCATGGCGCGAGAACCCGGAAGGAAAAGTGCTGGTTACCCGCCAGCAGCTGGCTACGGCACTGGCCATTCAGAAAGCACTGTTGAATCACCCGACCGCTGGCAAGTTGTTGACGCACCCGAGCCGTGCCGTCGAGGTGAGCTATTTCGGCATTGATGAGGAAACCGGGCTGGAAGTTCGTGTGCGCCCTGACCTTGAGATAGACATGGGCGGCCTACGCATTGGTGCGGACCTGAAAACCATCAGTATGTGGAACATTAAACAGGAAGGCCTGCGCGCGAAGCTGCACCGGGAAATCATCGAGCGCGATTACCACCTGAGCGCGGCTATGTACTGCGAAACCGCAGCCCTTGACCAGTTCTTATGGATATTCGTCAACAAAGACGAGAACTACCACTGGATCGCCATCATCGAGGCGTCCGAAGAACTGCTGGAACTCGGCATGCTGGAATATCGCAAAGCAATGCGCGCCATCGCGAACGGTTTCGACACTGGCGAATGGCCGGCGCCGATTACCGAAGACTACACCGAAGAACTTAACGATTTTGATATGCGCCGTCTCGAAGCGCTGCGCGTACAGGCATAAGGGGGAATAACAATGTCCAATTTAGTCGCAACTACTGAAAACCAGACCCAGAAGATCGACAACGTTTCTATCCTGACGAACGGTGAATTGTTCAACCGCCTGCGCACGCTCTCGGAAGTAATGGCCAATAGTGGAAACTTCGTGCCTGAGCATTATCGCGGGAAACCAGATGCGTGCATGGCTGTAGTGATGCAGGCAGCGCGTTGGGGTATGGATCCGTTTGCAGTGGCACAGAAAACCTTCATCGTGGGTAACTCAGGTGTGCTTGGCTATGAGGCACAACTGGTGAATGCGGTAATTAACACCATGGCTCCAACCAAAGACCGGATCCATTTTGAATGGTTTGGTGCATGGGAAAATATCGTTGGCCGCTTCATTAAAAAAACCAGCGGCAAAGGTAACGACTACATCGCGCCGGGCTGGGATTTGCAAGATGAAGCTGGCGTGGGCGTCCGCGCCTGGGCAACGCTCAAAGGAGAATCAGAGCCTCGCGAGCTTGTGCTGATGCTTTCACAGGCACAAGTCCGCAACTCTACACTGTGGGCGAGCGACCCCCGTCAGCAACTGGCCTATCTCGCCGTTAAACGTTGGGCGCGGCTGTACTGCCCGGATGTGATCCTCGGGGTCTATACCGCCGATGAAATTGACGAACGCGAAGAAAGGGTTATCAACCCGGCGCAGACAGAAAAGGTCACGCTGAATGAGATAACACACTCCGTTGGCGATTCCACCAGCACGCAAGAGCCTGCATCTAACGTTGACTCTGTTGCTCACGAACTCCGAGAGCGGATTGAAACAGCTGACTCAGTGGACCAGGCCAAAGCCATTCGTGTAGACATCGAATCACAGAAAGCTCTGCTGGGTACTGCTTTGTATACCGAACTGAAGAGTAAGGCGGTGAAACGCTACTACCTTGTTGATGCGAAGAACAAAGTTGAGGCCGCCATAAATTCACTTCCTAACCCGGGGGATCCGGAAGCCGAAGCGTTATTCGCGAAGGCAGAAAGCACCCTGACCTCATCGCGCCGCCACCTCGGTGATGAACTGTATGACCAGTTCCGCATCACCCTGGACGACATGAAACCGGAATACGTGGGCTAAGGGAGGCGGGAGGGTTCGCCCTCCCGGTAACGATATGAGCAAATCCTTAAATGCGCGTTGTATCCGCCGCTGGAAAGTGAAATTTAAATCTGTCTGCGATTCAAAAGTTAACCCCTACTGGCGCAAAAGTGACCTGCGCGGGTATATCCGCGAAGCAGCTCTTACCACCGCCTACAGCATGGTCGAGAGCATGGCTGAACGTAACGCCAAAGTTGACTTTGACGGCTCCCTACAAGGCTGGACTCCTGAGTTCTCAGAATGGTACCGGAAGCGTCGTGAAGTGTATCTCAAAGAAGCCCGCGACCAACTGAATGAAGAAGCTACCAACGACGAGATCGACGAAGAAATAGAGAACGAGCTGGAGGCTTGGAATGACTGATATCGCCACATTCACTAATGAGCAATTAATCGCCGTGTGCCGTGCTGACGTGGCGGAAATGTCGAAGTTTTTAAAAGAGGGTGAATTCAGCAATCCGTCCCGCGCAGCTATGTATTTGCGTATTACTGAAATCGCATTGGCAGCGCTGATGGGGGAGTTCTCATTTGCTCGCAATCAGGTTCGCCGTGAACACGCTGAATGGTCACAGGCTACCTTCGGCAATGTGGGCCCGGTTGGCCCGCTGAATCACCTCAGCAAAGAAGCACTGGAAGCCGCTGAACAGCCTGGCGACCTGTCGGAATGGGCTGATATGCAGTTCCTGCTGTGGGATGCCCAGCGCCGGGCTGGTGTCACTGATGAGCAGATTACCCAGGCGATGATCGATAAGCTGGCAGTCAATAAACAGCGCAAATGGCCGGAGCCGAAAGACGGAGAGCCGCGGTTGCACATCAAAGAGCAGCCAGCGCCGGTAGTGCCAGCCGTATCGGATGATATCGGTGAAATCCGCGTCGGTCGCCTCCCTACAATGAATCAGGATGATTACCCTGGCCTGGGTGATTGGTGGGTTCAACTTCGCATTGGCGAGGATTCTGACGAAGTATTGGCGCGTGTGTATGGTGCTACGCCACAGGAGGCGAACAACCGGGCTGAAGCATTAGCCTGCCGCGCCGCCATGCTTAGCGGAGGTAAGTCATGATCAACCGCAACAAACTGGAGCACATTCTCGAATACGCCAAACAGCAGAGGCACATCGGCCAGTACTGCAAGGTTCCGCCAGAAGATATGGTCGAAATCATGGAGCGATTGCTCAGCGCTTGCAACCCTCCGGTAATTCCGGATGGTTACGTGATGGTGCCGAAGGAGCCGACAGACGAAATGATAGCCGCTGCTATGAACTGCGAAGATGTGCTGTTCAATAGCGATGATTCTTTTTACGTACAGTTCGTGAATATCTATGCAGCCATGCTCGCAGCCGCCCCGAAGGAGGTGAAGTGATGGACTGGCCTACAGCATTCAGCACCGTCGGTTGTGCGTTAGCCATAGCCTGGCTATTTCGGAGTTAGCGACATGAAAAGAGAATTTGAATTGTGGCGCCACTGTCGTGGCCTGATTGTGGTATGAGGTGAAGATGAACACGATGTTTTTGTTAATGGCCGAATACGGGTCTGCTACGGTTCCGCTCAGCCAGGTATGTGAAAAGTATTTTGGGCTGAAACCGGCAACAGCGGAAAAACGCGCTGCGATGGGCGAGATCCCCATTCCAACTTTCCGAGCCGCAGAAAGCCAAAAAGCACCGCGCATGATCCACATTCAAGACCTTGCGAATCACATTGATGCGCAGTTGAAGAAAGGCCGGGACCTCTTGGAAAAGATGAAAAGCGATCATTAGTTACACTGTAACTTCAATTCCGGATGCCGCACATTATGTAGCATCCGGTTTTATTTTTGCATCACGCGGCACCCCAATAGAACCCCAAAACAACATATCCTATTGTTTTAATTATTTATTCCCTTCATGTTCAACTGGAGCAACATGGGCAAGTTTATGGCCGTCGGTCTGACGGACCTGCTGGAGAGTTCAGGCATGAACGGTGTTCCGGCGTTTGTCGGCCTTGCGCTGCTGTCGGCTTTTCTGTGTATGTTTATCGCCAGCGGCTCGGCCATCTGGTCGATTCTGGCGCCGATCTTCGTGCCAATGTTTATGCTGTTGGGCTTTCACCCGGCGTTTGCGCAGATCCTGTTTCGTATCGCTGATTCATCGGTGCTGCCGCTGGCGCCGGTGTCACCGTTTGTGCCGTTGTTTCTCGGCTTTCTACAGCGCTACCGGCCGGATGCCCGCCTCGGCACCTACTACTCGCTGGTGCTCCCTTACCCGCTGATTTTTCTCGCCGTCTGGCTGCTGTTGCTGGTGGGCTGGTATCTGGTGGGACTGCCGATCGGCCCTGGCATCTATCCGCGGCTGTCTTAACCCACCGATGCGCCAGGGACGGCCGCCTTAGCTTAACGCGATATCTTCACTTTGAACTTACGGGTCGCTTCGCCGGCTCCGGCGAATATGCCGAAAAGCGCGCGATACCCCCGCTCAAGCAACAGCGACATACCGTGAATAACCAGACCGCTGAAGATCAGTACGATTACGCCAGTCAGTATATATTGCATAGCTCCACCTCTGAGTTATTAACCGCGCCGCGCCGACGCGGTAGCACTTTCCCGAGCGCACACAGCGGCGCGGAGGACCGACGTCGTCAGCTTAAAAGTAGCAAAAACCCTGTCCGGTAACCCGCCAGGATCGATCCAAAAATAAATCATCGTGGCGATCGCAGAATGCCTCCACGGCGGATAGCCCGCCGTGCTATCTGGCGATGCGGTTTTACCTTTTGGGAGTATAGTTGACTGCCGTCAGCGCGTGGTATCGTGTGCCTCTCATGTACGATGGTGGATGACAGAAACGATGTTGACCTTGCTGCAGGATAAAATGGATACCCCGCTGGGGCCGTTGTGGGTGCTTTGCGACGAACAGTTTAATTTGCGCGCTGTCGAGTGGGACGAGCACCGCGATCGGATGGAAACGCTGCTCGACGTACACTATCGCCGGGAAGGCTATCAGCGCGTCGACTGCCGCAATCCCGGCGGTCTCAGCAGTAAGCTGAGCGACTATTTTGCCGGCGATTTAGCCATTATCGAGACTCTGCCTACCGCCACCGCCGGCACCCCTTTTCAGCGCCAGGTCTGGCAGGCGTTACGCGATATCCCCTGTGGCCAGGTGATGCACTACGGCCAACTGGCCGAGGCGCTCGGTCGTCCCGGCGCCGCGCGCGCGGTGGGCGCCGCCAATGGCGCCAATCCGGTGAGTATCGTGGTGCCCTGCCATCGGGTCATCGGGCGCAACGGCACCATGACCGGCTATGCCGGCGGCGTACAGCGTAAAGAGTGGCTTTTGCGTCATGAGGGCTATCTGTTGCTTTGACTGAAAATGCCTTTTCTGGAATTTTCAGGTAATTTTACAATCAAAAGTGGCGTAATAATCTGTTTTTAATCAAATAGATACACAGTCGATTTGATTTACCCTGCTGATATTACGTGTTTCCGGGCCTGAAGACTTACCTGCTGATCAAAAAGATGTTAAAATTGACCAATATCAATTAAGGCCTGAGCAGACATATGATCCCTGAGAAGCGAATTATTCGACGCATTCAGTCTGGCGGTTGTGCAATCCATTGTCAGGATTGCAGCATTAGCCAGCTCTGCATCCCCTTTACTCTGAACGAGCATGAGCTTGATCAGCTGGATAATATTATCGAGCGGAAAAAGCCTATCCAGAAAGGTCAAACCTTGTTCAAAGCCGGTGATGAGCTGAAGTCGTTGTACGCTATTCGCTCCGGGACCATCAAAAGCTACACCATCACCGAGCAAGGTGATGAGCAGATCACTGGCTTCCATCTGGCGGGCGACCTGGTGGGCTTTGACGCCATCGGCACCGGTCTGCACCCGAGCTTTGCGCAGGCGCTGGAAACCTCAATGGTCTGCGAGATCCCCTTCGAAACTCTTGACGATCTTTCCGGAAAAATGCCCAATCTGCGTCAGCAGATGATGCGCCTGATGAGCGGTGAGATTAAAGGCGACCAGGATATGATCCTGTTGCTTTCCAAAAAGAATGCCGAAGAGCGCCTGGCCGCGTTTATCTATAACCTTTCTCGTCGTTTCGCCCAGCGCGGCTTCTCACCACGTGAGTTCCGGCTGACCATGACCCGCGGCGATATTGGCAACTATCTCGGCCTCACCGTCGAAACCATCAGCCGTCTGCTGGGCCGTTTTCAGAAAAGCGGCATGCTGGCGGTGAAAGGCAAATATATCACTATTGAAAACAGCGATCTGCTGGCCCAGCTGGCCGGGCAGGCGCGCAACGTCGCTTAATCTCTGCGCAATACCTGGTCACGATCGGCAATTTTTTCAGATTTGTTGATCTGACCAGGCTCCTCCCCTGTTTCAATTCATCCATATAGGTTATCTTTTTAATAACTGACGGTAGCTGCAGTTGTAAGGAGACCCTGTATGGCGAAGTATCAGAGCATGCTGGTAGTAATCGATCCTAACCAGGACGACCAGCCGGCGCTAAGGCGAGCGGTGTACCTGCACCAACGGATTGGTGGACGCATCAAAGCCTTTTTGCCGATCTATGATTTTTCCTATGAAATGACCACCCTGCTGTCGCCGGACGAGCGGACGGCAATGCGCCAGGGCGTCATTGCCCAACGAACGGCCTGGATCCGCGAGCAGGCGAAATTCTACCTGGAATCGGGCGTGCCGATTGACGTGAAAGTGGTGTGGCACAACCGCCCCTTCGAAGCGATTATTCAGGAGGTGGTCAGTGAGAAACACGATCTGCTGCTGAAGATGGCCCACCAGCACGACAAACTGGAGGCGGTGATCTTTACCCCGACGGACTGGCATCTGCTGCGTAAATGCCCTTGCCCGGTGTGGATGGTCAAAGACCAGCCGTGGCCGGAAGGCGGCAAAGCGCTGGTCGCCGTCAATCTCGCCAGCGAAGAGAATTATCACAACACCCTTAACGAGAAGCTGGTTCGCGAGACGCTGTCGCTGGCGGAAGAAGTCAACCACACTGAAGTGCACCTGATCGGTGCCTACCCGGTGACGCCGATCAATATCGCGATAGAACTGCCGGATTTTGATCCCAGCGTCTACAACGACGCGATCCGCGGCCAGCATCTGCTGGCGATGAAAGCGCTGCGGCAGAAGTTTGGCATCGATGAAAAATTCACCCACGTCGAAAAAGGACTGCCTGAAGAGGTGATCCCGGACCTCGCCGAGCATCTGCAGGCGGGGATCGTGGTGCTGGGAACGGTCGGACGTACCGGCCTGTCGGCAGCGTTCCTCGGCAATACCGCGGAACAGGTTGTCGACCACCTGCGCTGTGACCTGCTGGTGCTGAAACCGGAGGCCTACCAGACGCCGGTGGAACTGGACGACGACGACGACGATTAACCGCTACCGCTCATCTTCCCCCGCCTCGCGGGGGATTTTTTTGCTTGCTGCCAGCCAGGCACAAAAAAAGGGCCGTTGGCGGCCCCTGTCACTGTCCAGCGAGAATGGCTTAGTGGATACCCAGACGCCAGGCCAGATCGATCTCTTCTTTCAGCTCCAGCGAGGAGAGCGCCATCAGGTCAGCAAACTCCAGCTCCAGCAGTTTAAGTTTTTTCAGATACTGCGCTGGGGTCATGACGGTGGGGTCGCGGCGTAAGAATTCGATGGCCATCTGCGTTGGGGTTAACTCGGTATCCATAATATCCTCTGTCTGATGTAAGAACCGGAACATTATATCACCTCTTGCCGCTTATTTTATGAACAATTCCAGGCATCTCCCTGCATATAAAAAAGCCGTCTCACAGGAGACGGCTTATAAACAAACGTTGTAAAACAATTATGTTACATTACAGCGCTTTCAGGATCGCATCGACGCTGGCTTTAGCATCGCCAAACAGCATATGAGTGTTCTCTTTAAAGAACAGCGGGTTCTGTACGCCGGCGTAACCGGTGTTCATTGAACGCTTAAAGACCACCACATTCTGCGCTTTCCACACCTCGAGCACCGGCATGCCGGCGATCGGGCTCTTCGGATCGTCCTGCGCCGCCGGGTTGACGGTATCGTTGGCGCCGATCACCAGCACGGTGTCGGTGTCGCTGAAATCGTCGTTGATCTCATCCATCTCCAGCACGATGTCGTAAGGCACTTTGGCTTCCGCCAGCAGGACGTTCATATGCCCCGGCAGGCGCCCGGCCACCGGATGAATACCAAAGCGTACTTTGATACCCCGCGCCCGCAGCTTCTCGGTAATTTCTGCTACCGGATACTGCGCCTGAGCCACCGCCATACCGTAGCCCGGGGTGATGATCACCGAGTGCGAGTTTTTCAGCATCTCCGCCGTCTCTTCGGCACTAATCTCACGATGCTCGCCCACTTCTTCATCGCCGCCGCTGGAGGAACCATCGGTGCCGAAGCCCCCGGCGATCACGCTGATAAAGGAGCGGTTCATCGCCTTACACATAATGTAAGAGAGGATGGCGCCGGAAGAGCCCACCAGCGCGCCGGTGACGATTAGCAGGTCATTACTCAGCATAAAGCCCGCCGCCGCTGCCGCCCAGCCCGAGTAGGAGTTGAGCATCGAGACCACCACCGGCATGTCCGCACCGCCGATAGAGGCCACCAGGTGCCAGCCAAAGGCCAGCGCGATCGCGGTCATCACCAGCAGGCACAGGACCTGGGTGCCGGTGCTGTCAGAGCGAACAAAAATCACCATCAGGATGAAGGAAACCACCAGCGCCGCCAGGTTCAGCTTATGGCGATTGGGCAGCATCAGCGGCCTGGAGGAAATTTTGCCGCGCAGTTTACCAAACGCCACCACCGAACCGGTGAAGGTCACCGCGCCGATGAAGATCCCGAGGAACACTTCGGTCAAATGAATATTGACCAGAATTTGCTCCATACCGGTTTCATGCTGCAGGTAGCTGTTGAAACCCACCAGCACCGCTGCCAGACCCACGAAGCTGTGCAGGATAGCCACCAGCTCCGGCATCTCGGTCATCTCGACCTTCTTCGCCAGACGAATACCGATCGCCCCGCCGATCACCATCGCAAGAATAATCCAGCCGACGTTGCCGGCGTCCGGCCCCAGGATGGTAGCGATCAGGGCAATGGCCATCCCGGCGATGCCGAAATAGTTGCCCTGCTGCGACGTTTCGTGTTTCGACAGGCCCGCCAGGCTGAAAATAAACAGGATTGCAGCAACAATGTATGCAGCCGTTACTAATCCACCAGACATGTGCTACCCCTTATCCTTTGCGAAACATTTTCAGCATGCGCTGAGTCACGGTAAAACCACCGAAAATATTAATGCTGGCGATCAGCACCGCGATAAAGCTCAGGAAGCTGACCCAGCCGCCGTGGCCTATCTGCAACAACGCGCCAACCACGATAATGCCCGAAATGGCATTGGTCACCGACATCAGCGGCGTATGCAGCGCATGGGAGACGTTCCACACCACGTAGTAACCCACCACGCAGGCCAGCGCGAAGACGGTGAAATGGCCGAGGAACTCTTTTGGCGCCACGTTGGCCAGCCAGCCGAAGAGAATAATCGCCAGCGCCATCAGCGCATATTTGCGCCACGGCGACGCCGGTTTCACCGCTTCTTTCGGCGCTTCCACTTTTTTCGCCGCGGCCTGCGGCTGAGCGGAGACCTGAATCGGCGGCGCCGGCCAGGTGATTTCACCTTCGCGAACAACGGTCACGCCGCGCACTACCACGTCATCGAAATCGATAACGATATTGCCGTCTTTCTCTTTGCACAGCAGCTTCAGCAGGTTCACCATGTTGGTGCCGTAGAGCTGGGAGGACTGGGTCGGCAGACGGCCAGGAAGATCGGTGTAACCGATGATTTTCACGCCGTTGGCGGTGGTCACCACTTCGCCCGGTACGGTGTACTCACAGTTGCCGCCGTTTTGCGAGGCCAGATCGACCACCACGCTGCCCGATTTCATGGAGTCGACCATTTCGCGGGTGATCAGCTTCGGCGCCGGTTTGCCCGGGATTAACGCCGTGGTGACAATGATATCGACCTCTTTCGCCTGCGCGGCGAACAGCGCCATTTCAGCCTTAATAAAGGCCTCAGACATCACCTTGGCGTAGCCATCGCCGCTGCCCGCTTCCTCTTTAAAGTCCAGCTCGAGGAACTCGGCGCCCATACTCTGCACCTGCTCCTTCACTTCCGGACGGGTATCGAAGGCGCGAACAATAGCGCCCAGGCTGTTGGCGGCGCCAATCGCCGCCAGACCGGCTACCCCGGCGCCAATGACCATCACCTTGGCGGGCGGAACCTTGCCTGCCGCCGTAATCTGCCCGGTAAAGAATCGACCAAATTCATGCGCCGCTTCAACGATAGCGCGGTACCCGGCGATGTTGGCCATTGAGCTGAGCGCATCCAGCGACTGGGCGCGGGAAATACGCGGCACGGAATCCATCGCCATTACGTTGATATTACGGGCCGCCAGTTTTTCCATCAGCTGCGGGTTTTGCGCCGGCCAGATAAAACTAATCAGCGTGGTCCCCGGATTCAGCAGGGCAATTTCATCGTCATTCGGAGCATTGACCTTAAGGATGACATCAGACTGCCATACCTCGTCGCCGGTCACGATTTCAGCTCCTGCCTCGGCAAAGGCCTCATCGTCAAAGCTGGCCAGCTTCCCGGCGCCGCTTTCTACCGCGACGCTAAAGCCGAGTTTGAGCAATTGCTCAACGGTCTTCGGCGTGGCGGCGGCCCGGGTCTCCTGGGCTAGCCTTTCTTGTGGTACACCAATACGCATAGTTTTCCCTTCCATCGGTTTTTGATGATGGTTTACTTTTCTGCCCAACAACGCCAGGACGGCAAAATCTTCCTCGCCATCTTTCGCTGTCTACAAAATGAAACAGTAACAAACTTTTTATAACCTACTGAAAATACCGATTGTGATCTACTGCGATAAAACACAAATTTTGATTTTATTGCTTATTGTCAGCTCAGATGGGTCCGGGCAGCAATATTTACCTGAATTTGCCGTCCAGGCCTGATAATCCGCTTATCCTGCGGTATAAAACGCCATTTATCGCCATTGAGATCATTGTGTTAACATTACATTAACTAATAAAAGTGGTATTGATTATCGTTTTTGCTGGTCAAGCGCCTGTTTTTTCAACATATCGAAAAATGTTATCTTTCCGTAGTATACGATTCGGGCGGCAAGCAAAAATTGACGCAGACAGTCACGGCGATTAAATGCAATAATCAAACGTTTTCAGTCAACAACAACACCAGTATATGGTTTGCGCAAGGCAAAGGATTATTTTTATGAAGCTTAAAAACACCCTCCTGGCGTCTGCTCTCCTGACAACCGCCACGTTGTCTGCCCATGCAGCGACCGAGTTGACCCCGGAGCAGGCGGCTGCGCTGAAGCCCTACGATCGCGTTGTCGTCACCGGCCGGTTTAATGCCATTGGCGATGCGGTACAGGCAGTATCGCGCAAAGCCGACAAAGACGGCGCGGCCTCATTCTATGTTGTCGACACGTCGGACTACGGCAATGGCGGCAACTGGCGCGTCACGGCTGACCTTTATAAAGAAGACGCGCCGAAAGCGGATGCGCCGAAGAATCGCATTATCAACGGCGTGATGGAGTTGCCGAAAGATCAGGCCGTTGAGCTGATGCCTTACGACACCGTCACCGTTCAGGGCTTCTATCGCAGCCAGCCGGAAGTCAACGACGCCATCACCAAAGCGGCGAAAGCAAAAGGCGCCTATGCGTTCTTTATCGTCCGCCAGGTTGACGCCAACCAGGGCGGCAACCAGCGCATTACCGCTTATATCTACAAAAAAGATGCTGAAAAACGCGTGCTGCAGAGCCCGGACGCTATCCCGGCTGACTCTGAAGCTGGCCGCGCAGCGCTGGCCAAAGGCGGCGAAGCGGCGAAGAACGTTGAAATTCCGGGCGTTGCCACCACCGCCGCGGTGGGTTCGGGTACCGGCGTTGGGCGTTTCTTTGAGACTCAGTCTTCGAAAGGTGGACGTTACACTGTCACCCTGCCGAACGGCACTAAGGTCGAAGAAGTGAACAAAGTGACTGCGGCGCAAATGGTGCCGTTCGATAACATCCAGTTCACCGGCAACTACGGCAACATGACCGAGATCTCCTATCAGACGGCGAAACGCGCGGCGAAGAAAGGGGCGAAGTACTACCACATCACCCGCCAGTGGCAGGAACGCGGCGGCAACATCACCATCAGCGCCGATTTGTACAAATAATCGCTGCTGGCTGGCTAAAAAGGCGGCGCATTGCCGCCTTTTCATTTTTTTTCATCCCCCGCCATTGCATGGCCCCCGGACACTCCGTAAAATCCCGCGCCTTAGCGCAATCCTCCATTTTTATGCGATTTCGCAAAATAAATATTCTGGAACAGCCATTTTCACCTCGGGAATGCAATGGAAAAGAAACTGGGCCTGAGCGCCCTGACCGCCCTGGTCCTTAGCTCAATGCTCGGCGCTGGCGTATTCAGTTTGCCGCAAAATATGGCTGCCGTGGCCAGCCCCTCCGCTCTGCTCATTGGCTGGGCCATCACCGGCGTCGGGAT
>ERZ791865.1130-NODE-1130-length-28736-cov-7.389352_pt1 | contig 28736 bp, 27 predicted proteins | sample MGYA00509942_ERZ791865 | MGnify/ENA primary metagenome ERZ791865 (study PRJEB30046, sample SAMN00792098) | human gut metagenome | study: EMG produced TPA metagenomics assembly of the A metagenome-wide association study of gut microbiota in type 2...
TGGAGCTGCTGGAGCTGCTGGAGCTGCTGGAGCTGCTGGAGCTGCTGGAGCTGCTCCTAAAATAACAGGAGCTGGGACTGTCGGAGCTGAAATCAACTTACTTACCAAATTAGAAATAAAACTCTCTGTCTTCTCTGAGAGATGCACATTAACATCTACTGAAATCTTAATATTGTCCATAATTTAAAAATTTATTTGTTTAACAATTCTTGTTCGTGGTCTCTGATAATATCGTCAATTTGTTTAAGAAATCTGCTAACTTCCATAAAACCTACAGTTGCAGTAGAATTGTAGAAATTATCATTCTTGTGCCAAATCGATACTGAGAATAAATCTCTTCCGACTATAACTTTGTAGTCACCTTTCATAAAGATTGTTCGCTTATCTTTAGAGATAGCATGCCAATCAGTATCTTCGACTGTAAAGAGTTCTGAAACTGGTACTTGCAAATAATTTGCCAAGGCACATATCTGCGCTGAATCGAGATAAGTTTCACCTCTTAATACTCGCTTGAAACCAAGCTCAGGATATTTGACCATCGGCCATAAGAGATTTGCAACCTCTTGCTCCTGTAAGCCATATTGGCTCATAATTTTATTTATGTTAAATTTTTCCATGTAAAATATGAAGTTATGTTCTTTATTATTTTCATTTGCAAAAGTAACAAAAATTCTTCATATAAAAAAATTTTTTATGTTAAAAGAAGTTAACAAAAAATTTTTTAACTACTGTTAACACTTGAACTTATAAATATTATATAATGTATGTGTATATACGCGTGTACGCGTAACACAATTCTATATTACATAAATCTTATAAATTTATCTGATAAGTGGCGTTCACCAAATAAAAAAATATTTACGAAACCACCTAACCTATTGAAAATCAATTACTTATATAAAAGGTGTCCGGAGCACGGACCTTTTCTATAACTTATAGGGATATTTTTAAAAAACATATACTGCGGCTATAGTATATGTTTTTAAAAAGTTCATTTGGACTATATAGATTATAGGGTAACTTGGGTAACTTTTTATATAAGTGATTGATTTTCAATAGGTTAGGTGTTACCCTATAGCGTTCACGGATAGTTCACGAATTGTTACCTTGTCAAATATTTTTACTTCAGCTCTATATACTCTATATTGCTGATAGTACAATTTGGATTTTTACTAACAATATTGAGTTGCAAATTGCGATAACCAAACCATTTAGGACTAAGTTTGATGCCTAAAAATCTTTTTCGTTCTATAGACTTTGTAATTAAAAGCTCATCTTTAGACTGTATATTTAGATTTGCTGAATCTTTTGTAAAATATCCTGTTACTGAATTCCAGGAATCATGATAATTAATAGCCTTTACTGTATCTTTATATATTGTAGAATCTTTTAGCTGTGTCTTTATTTTGTACTTAATAACTGTTTCAGGATTTACTACAGCAGTAAGCTTATCAGCTCTTAGCTGCTTAATTAATTTAGCATCATCAGCTCTTAGCTGCTTATATTGCTTTAAAGACAATTCTATATTTGAAATATGAATTGCATTTAGGCTGTCAGCCACTTTGTATTTATGCAGTGAATCCATACTCACTGATATACTATTCTGGTACGCAATTTCGCAAGCTTTATGCTGTTTTCCTTGGTGCCAAATATACAAAAAAGCCCCCAAGAGAATCACGATTAAAAATTGTGAAAGTATACTATAAAAATTCAGTTGCTTCATAATTCTAGCTATAATTAAATAAATGAAGAGAGTGAAATCCACTATATAAAGGTGGTAACTTTATAACCTAAATATAGTGGATAACTTCTGTTAAAAATAGGGAGTACCTGGGATAATTTTATATATTCTTGTACTCCTCCTTTGCATTAAAGCAAGGACAGGCTTTATGCACATTTGGCATATCACGATGACCTACCACTTTAGCATTTGGAAATCTTTGTTTATAGCCAGCAACAAGTCCAGCTAGTGCTGCTTTCTGCAACTCAGTTCTTGTATCTGCTGGCTTTCCATCTTCATCAAGTCCGCCAATATAACAGATACCAATAGAATCTGAGTTGTGACCCTTACAATGAGCACCTGGTTTTGCCTCTGAGCGACCAGGCTCTACTGTACCATCCAAATCAACTACTACGTTATAGCCGATTTCATCAAAACCGCGCTCTCTATGCCATTTGTCTATATCTTTGGCATGAAAATCACGCCCAGCCTTAGTGGCTGAGCAGTGAATAATAATATATTTTATCTGTCTCATAATAGTTTAAATTACAATAATTCTTTAACTAGGGTTTCTGCTATGCGTTTATATCCCTCTGCTTTTGGATGAACGTTACTATAATTATAGAATGTTAAGTAGTTAAACGGTGATATTCCACATAGCTTCAATACATCAATTCCTTTAATAAAATAATATTCAGCAACGTCTAACAGTACTTTTACTCTTTTATACATTTTTGGAAATCTGTTTGTCCTATAGTCAACCATATCGAACCTAGGGCTATAATTTCCTTCATTAAAGGCATTATCAAACATCGTAAATGGAACTAATATAGCATTTGGAAAGTTCTCCTGCAATGTTTCTACAATGCCTTTAAAAGATGCGTAAGGATTGTCCCATGGACCTGCGTAGTATACCCATTTTGACTTATCTAGCCAGTCATTTACATTCTCACTTGCAAAATAACGGTAGATATTTGTGCTTGCACTTGACTGTTCACCCAATGAGGAAGATAAACCTGTACCATTTTCTGAGTGCGCAAAACTGATAGGCGCATCTGAAGATGAACCTTCATAAACAATAGTTATAGAGTTATCTGTCTTTGAAACATTTTTCCAATTTGTGTATTCTCTGAAAGACCATGTAAAAATTGCGCTTACAGCGTCTCGCAAATTCATACCTTCTTCAATCTGAGTTGAGAAGTCGTGCCCATCAATATTTAAAACAAAATTGCCAGCATGCAATGTTTCATCAATTACTCTAAATGTTATAACTCTACTAACTGTCTTTATTGAAGACTTTAGTGTTGTCCGTTTTTTCCTTGAACTTGTAGCAATGGTAGATAATAGACTTTGGTAATTTTTATCAAAGTTATTTTTTTCTTCATCAATGGTCATATTGAAGCTACCAAGACTTAATATTTGTGTTGGCTTCAATGGATAAGAATTGTCTATTGTGTCAAAATTCGAAATTCTTCCTTCTCCGTAGTGAACCTCTTCAATGAAAATAACATCGACTTCTCCATCTTTAGCTTTATCTCTAAGGCTGTATGCTTGTGATAGCAAAGGGCAAATGCAAAGTTCATAACCACTTTGTAAAATATTCGGGTCTCCACTAACCACAGAATTATTTAAAGATACTAAATTCTGCATTTCGAGTTTATCGCAGATAATAGGCATCCAATAATTTCTATTATAAGTGTGGCTATCTCCTAACGCAATGGCTTTCTTGCCTTTCCAAAGATTGAACTTAATATTTGGCATATAAGCTCCAACGAGTTCATTAACTCCTTCATCATCAGTCCAAACTTTAAATTCAAGTTCTTTGTTGATGTTAATCGCTCCTACTCTGTATTCAAGATAGCCATCTTTTTGAGGTGTGAACTCAAAAATTTCAAATCCAGCATTGAACTCAGCTGCAGTCTTGAAAGTAATATTTGGTTCTCCTGATTTATCTGCATAAACAAACCATAAACCAGATTCATTAAAATCAACCAAATCTTTATTTGGAGCAACTGCATAGATACGGTATGTTTTGCCAGCTTTAAGTGTCGGCAAATTATACATCGGATAAGCACCGTCTGTGTTATATGTATTTGTTAGGCGGTGGTGGATGAATGGAGTAATATGAACTTTTATATCATCAAGTTCCTCCTGCAACGATATTTCATCTGTATAAAGTTTGATGGTTACTTTTTTCCCTGCGTTGACATCTCCACATAAAAGCATGAGGCGACAATCATTTTGCGGTGTATAAATCTTTGTAGAACCGATATTGAATCTTACGTAGTTAGAGATTTCAATCTGTGTAAGACTTACTCCTTGTTGCGCTTTATCTGTAGTAACATATAGTGCCATTTGAATAGGAGAACTTGATACGAAATCTTCTGCCTTGTAAAAGATTCTATAGCTTACGCCACCCTTCATCCTTATGTTCGTTATTTGCGCATTGTTGTTATGTGCAACAATAAAAACGCTCGTTTGTAATGGAGTTGCATAAGTATGCTCTATTTTTTCGTTTGTAGCATCACATAGTTCATTAACTCCTTCATCATCAGTCCAAACTTTAAATTCAAGTTCTTTGTTGATGTTAATCGCTCCTACTCTGTATTCAAGATAGCCATCTTTTTGAGGTGTGAACTCAAAAATTTCAAATCCAGCATTGAACTCAGCTGCAGTCTTGAAAGTAATATTTGGTTCTCCTGATTTATCTGCATAAACAAACCATAAACCAGATTCATTAAAATCAACCAAATCTTTATTTGGAGCAACTGCATAGATACGGTATGTTTTGCCAGCTTTAAGTGTCGGCAAATTATACATCGGATAAGCACCGTCTGTGTTATATGTATTTGTTAGGCGGTGGTGGATGAATGGAGCGATGTCTGGTATTCCGCGAATATTATAATTATCCCATCCACCATCTATATTCGATAATATTCCTATATAAGTTTTTATAGATTTGTTATTAAACTTTGGGTAGTGTCCTTTATTTCCAATATAAAATACAACCCCGTCTTGATTTGATGGGTCTGTATTTTCGTAAGCTATACCGGCATATGCAGCATTTTTGCCGATTGAATTTACAATTGATAATAAAGTATTTTGTAAAGCAGGGCCAGTAATCTCCTGATTACCATTTTGCTTTATAACTTGCTTTATTGCATTTTTTAAATCTTCGTAAGCCATAATTTCATTAGTTTAATACTGTCCCATATAGTTTGGCTATTAAGCGTATAGCCCTTGCTCCATAAACTGAGCAACAACATGAGAATTTTGTCCATAATATATTATACATTTTATTTAGAATCATTCTTCTCGTTTCATGTTTCCAAATGATTTCTTATCTGATTTATCAAACTCGTTGTTTAATCTATCTATAATAGGCTTCCAGTAACCTGGCAAAGCTTTCATAATTTCAAATCTTATTAAGTGATAAATCACTCTGAAAATAACATTCTTTGGATATGCTATGATAAGGTTTTTAAAGCCATTGCAAACATAAGCATAGTCAAAAATATACGTTAAAATCTTTGCAGCAAATGTTGCTTCTTTTTTGTCTCCACAAGCATACACAATACTATAAATAACGTATATGATTGTGAAATATAATGCCAATTCGAATATAGCTTTCTGGGCTTTATTCCACGAGAAATTTTTGCATCTTGTTATAGATATGCCATCAGCTCTCATTCCACAGAAGATGTTAAAACCAAAGCCAATAATGAGAGCTACCACAAAGCCCTCTGTTGGTGTTAGTATAGCCAACAGAGAGCTAAAAGCAGAAATAATAATCAGCCTAATTTGTTCAAATTCAAATGTTCTTGCCATTAGATAAAGTCCTCCCAGTTTAATGTTAATGATTTACCAATAGCATCGCTGGTCCATCTCATAAATTCCATGCCTTCATAGCCATCAGGGTCTGAGGCTACTAACTTAGCATAAGTTATGCACTTGTCCGCAGTATCAAGAACTGCTGGATAAAAATCAGCGTAAGCCATATTAGCAGTATATGCTATATCTCCACTGGTCTCATTGTGAGTTGGAGTAAATGGACCAAGCACATTTCTTAACTGTTCTGTAGTCCAAGAATGTGCATTTCCAGATGCATTAACCATTTTCTTGCTTGCATAATCTGCAAGTTTATCAGTAAAATGGTAACCATGCTTTTTGATATATTCAAGATAGCCTGGCGCATTCATAATCGCATTAGCAGTTCTTGAAAACTTATCTTTAATCTCGATTTTGTGCTCTTCATTATCTGATGAATGCACAACTATGTATTTAATCTTTTTCATGATAGCTTTTCAACTAATGTTTTAACTAAGTCTTTCACTTCTTGAACAGAACCTTCAACAGCTTTAAGCCTTGTCTCAGTTTCTTGTTCTTTCTTGAGAGCAGGGTTAAGAGTAACGAGCAATTCAGGAGTTTTATCTACTACCATCTGATAATAGTCTCTGTTTGCAAGTTTCTCTTTAGCATCATTGCAAATGGTGTTAACCTCTTTAATAAGAGCTTCTGAACTAGTAGACAGAACTATATTTCCTGCCTTAGTAGTTTCTAACAATTCAGGAATAACATATACACTAGATTTGCCGCCAATTTCAATGGTAACATCTCTGCAAATAGTATTACTCTGCTGTGTTACCATGAACTGCATCCATAAGCAAGTTACTGTTCTGATTATCTGCCATCTGATTGCGAAGAGAATCAATCTGAGCCTGAATAGCAGGATTACAATTCTGCTCACCTCCCCACATACGATTAGCAAACATCATCCAAACTAGATAAACAAAAGGATTGTTCATCCAGTTGTTCATACCACCTCCCATGGCAGCCATCATGGTTGCTGGGTCATTGTTCTTAGTAGCGGCCAAAATTGCTGCTAAATCATTATCGCGACCATCGGTGCAATAAATCTTTTCGATTGTATCAGCCATAATCTACAAATTTTAAATTAAACAATTAAGTTTTTAACTCTCTATGTTGCAACATTTTATTCAATATCGTAATCATTATTATAATCATTATTGAAATCACCTCCAAGGTTTTCATGCTTGAAGCCACCAAGATTAGTAATTATATTATCCACATCAAATTCACAAGTTACTGAAGCTAAATCTCCTTGTTCCTGCCAATCAACTTCCATGTTGAAAGTTATAGCATCGTAGGTTTCACCTTTACAAGTTATCTTCTTCTGACTACAAAGACGAATTATCCTCATAGCGTCGCAAAGATATTCAGGAATAACAGTGTTAAACTTATATGTTTTCTTAGAAACTTGACTTTCAATAAATGAATAGCCTAATCTCTTTGTAGCCTCTTCTTCAAACGAATATTCTGGTTTGCCTAATTCAGATTTAAGCAATAAAATATAATGAAAATTCTCACTACCCAATACTACTATGCCATTTTTAAGAGCAAAATCACCTTCTGGGTTCCAATATTCTACTTTAAGACAATCATCTATATTGTTATCAAAGCAGAATACTTCTGAATAATACCATCCGCCAGAATGTATCTCTAACCAATATTGGCCTTCGTAATCAATAACGCCTGAAAGCGGAAATATACCTAAAAATAGTAATATATTATAGCCATTCTTTGATACATTTCTCAGTCCAGCATCTTTAAATCTGTCAACCACATTACCGGTTACTCTTTTATTAGTATTGGCATTTCTTATATATACTTCTGAAACATTTCCAGATACTATTAACTGGAATGGCGAGACAACATTCGGATTTGTGATAAGTGGAGCAACATGACCATAAGCAAAACTGCGATAACGGTTTTGCTTATGGAAGTCATCATAAAACTTCAACGGTGATATGCATATCGGATTTGCCATATTGCTTTTTACTATTGAATTTGTCTTTTAAAATTGTCTGAATAAATAAATTCATATTGCAAATATAATAAAAATTATTCGATATTTTATAAAAATATATAAATTTTAAAATTATTTAACTCTTTATTTTGGGCTATACACGAGCGAGGCACTTATAAGGTGTGTGTCTATATTCACTGATAATGAATCGATAATTCCAGTTCCAACTGATGTTTTAATAGCTTTATTTAAGTCTATTTTTTCATCTGTTTGAAATTCTATATCTTGCTGCATGCATTGTTTTATTCCAGTTACTCTATATGCATCGGCTAATGGAGCCCTAGTATATTCTATACGATACGCAGGCATATCTAACATATAGTATCTCGCAAGATATAGCCATGAGCATAAATAATTCTGTGGTGCAGCACTGTATGTATAAATGTACTCGTCATCTCTTAAACCAGAAACAGCTGCAATAGGAACTCGCCCTGTATTTTTATCTGCCATCATAAGAGCAAAGCCATCTTCAGAAAATTTATCAGGAGCATACAACATCAAATCAATATCGGTAGAGAACACTTCAGAATTTACTTCTTCTGTTTCATCTGACTGTACATATAGCGATTTAACGTCTATTTCCATATCTTCAAATGTATCAGTAGAATCATCCATCCAGCTAAATTCATATCTAGAATTTAAATCGTCTTTGTTATAGCTAGTTGTCTCTTGAGCATATATAACTGTTTTCTTGTTAAACTTATCATATTTTTTAGTTAAGTCAAACTGTAAACCAGGACTACTATATGATAAACCTTTCATAAAATATGATATATGTTCAATTCTTAATCTATTGCTATCATCTATGTACCAATAACATCTAAAACAGTCTCTCAGCATATTCATGAGTTGTTCAAATGTTATTTCTGCTTTCTGTGCAGCCTGGTCATAATTACCTTTTAATACATTAGACTTTGGAGCTATAAATGGAACATAACCAATTCTAGAACCATCAAAAGGTATAATAGGAGTTGATGTGTCGCCTTCATAAAAGAATCTACTGTACTCAGCGGTTGCTTCAAATTTTACTAGTGGGTCTATTTTATGTAATAATGCTTTTATTGTGTCAGCTAAAGAAAATGCATCTTTTAAAGTAAATTGCGTTCTAAATTGACTTTCAAATGAGGACCATTCATCTGGTATAATTGCCCACACAGATGTATTAGCCCACGAACTCCTACTTATAGGAACTGGCATGTGCGCAGTTTTGGTCGCGGCATTTACAAAATTATTAGTAAAATACTTTCCATAGTCATTTCTACCATACTTGGTAGGATGAGTAACAGTGTAACCTATCTGCTTTACTTGCAATCCTACTAAACCTATGCACTTTTTATAGTTGACTCGTTCTGATACAAAATCATCTTTTGGCAAATCGTATAATGTTTTCGTTTGTCCAGACGATGGCTCTACTGCTGTATCAACATCTGCTAGTATTCGTCCCCATATAGTATAATATACTATACTTAGTTTAAACTTAGATGCTGTAGCCGAGCTACTATAGATTTTAAATTCATATTCTCCTTCATTGCCCACGCTTGCATTTTCTGAATTAACATTCCAATCTTTCAAAGCAAATACGCATGTTGAAAAAGCAACTCCTTGATTTCCGAACGTCCTATCATCATAAATTTTTAATACAAATTTCCATTCATCTTTTATACCACTTAAAGCTGCACCTTCGACAACTTTTCCTGTGTTGAACCATCTTATAGTTTTATTCCCATGCTGGTCACTTTCTGCATATGATAAATCAGATATGCCTATCATCTTTATGTGTCCATCACCTTTAGTTTGGTTAACCCATGTAGTAGGTGGAGTTCCAGGCGTATGTGAATAAGTTCCAGCATATCTTGAGCTTATTTCTTCAGTAATCTGAAATTCTTGAATACTCAAATTTTTGGCAAAATAATATTTATTTTCAAGAGCACCAGCATCATCTATAGCTTCATTTGTATCTTGTTCCCAATATGTTCCATTGGCATAACATGATACAGAATTAGCACCTTGAATATAGAATTGATATAGTAAGCGCTTTGTTAAAGTAAGTGGAGTTATAGCTGGTGAAAGCTTAATCAAATCATAAGTATTATCATAGTTATTCATTATTTTCGAATATCTATCTATAGGTGATAATTTCAATTCTATTGAATGTCTTGTATCATCTAATTTACAGTCTGTTTCAACAAATGAATTTAAAGCTAACACTTTTCCACTATTATTTGTTACTACCAGTAAATACTTGGTTTCTAAAGACTGCGACTTTATGAAATCAAAATCTGTACCAAATATTTTAATAGAACCTTCTAATGAACTTCTAAAAAATACTTGGCCAGTCTCTTTTTTATATTTGTTTTCAAGCTTACTATAATGCGGACCTTGTAACCTAAAACCTGCATAAACCCAAACATGGGTAAGCATGTTATTAATTTCAACCTGGGTCATCTGTGATAACTCAGTATTTGAAATATCTAATACAAAGTCACACCTCACGTATTCTGCTTTTAATCTTATGTTATCAGATACTACGTTATAATTAACTAAACTCCTGTCACTATGCACAACATAGCCTAAATAGTTAACATCCTTATCATAGAAAAATACTCGTAGCTGCTTTACATTTATATCTGGTGGAAACAAAGTACCTACTGGAAGTTGTTTTCTGCCAATAGGTCTTAAACCAGTTAACCAAGACGTAACACAGTATTGACCTACTGAAGTAGCACTTTCAAACTCACCAGTATCTGTGTTAAACTGGCCATTTGTAGCTGTCTGCTGTTCTCCTTTAAGCAAATAAAATATATTGTTATTCATAAGCTATAAATCTAGATAAACTTTAAATTTTAATCTCTAGAACTTTAAAATTTATACATCCTTATAATTTATAATTCAATATAATTTAAAGTCCCAGAGATTATAGAGTGAAATACTGGGTTAACTATTGATATATCTTTTCACGTTACCTTTAATAATAAGAGTTCTACCATCCCCTAAAGGATAAACACGCTCAGAATTTTGTTTCTTAATAGCCTCTACGCCTCTTTCAATATTTGACAAATCAGTAGTTGTTTCTACTGTTATCATCTGTGCTTGCAGACTATCTGCTTTATTAAAAGCTTGTGAAAATTTATTCTCAAATGTGCCTTTGTTTAAGCTATCAACAATGTCAGGAAGCACTCGTCTATATTTACGAGTATTGCGTTTATTTATAATAGCCATAGCTTCACCGCCTTCTGCTCGCATATTTTTGCCTTCAGAATTTTTCTGATGCAAATCTATATCATTACCAGATGCGTGCGAACCGCCTTCTAAGAACTCAAGACCACCTTCTCCATACTCCTGATTTGCTGCAGCTGTAGCCTGTTTAGCTTTCACCTTGGCTACTGCGAAGCTTGTCCACATAGTTGCAATAGCAGCTAACGCTAAAGCAGGACCAATAATAGGTACACCTGACATAGCTGACCAAATATTAGCAGAAGCAGTAATAAGAGAAGAAGCCTGCGTTACAGTATTAATAGCTTCTTGACGTTTTTGAGCTTGTTCAAGAAGTTTTTGCTTTTCTTGCATATTCTTCTTCTCCTGCTGTAGTTCTTTCTTCTTAGTTGCAACTTGGTTGGCATAACCGTTATTACGGCCTTCAACTTCAGCATCATAGGCTGTTTGAGCTGCTTCTACACGTTTTTCAGCTGCATCAACGGCTGCCTGGGCTATATCGACCTCAGCTTGAGCTATTTCTTGAAGATTACTTACGATTTGACTGCAGGCATTATCCCACTGTTTTAAAGCTTCATCATCAAAGCCTTCGCCATCAACTTTAATATAACTAAGCAATGAACCTGTTAAGCCATATTTACCTACACGACCAATGAAGCCCATTTTTTTAGTTTGCTCTCCAAGGTCATTCTCAAGCTTAGTAATAGTATTGTGTGCCGCATCAATCTGAGCTTGAGACCAATCAAGAGCTCCAGTTTTAGCTAAGCGGATTTTTTCTTTCCATAAAGCAATTTCCTGTTCCAACTCATACTTCTTAATCTCATCAGCAGTGTGCTTAGCTATGTCAAATTCTGATTTGGCAAGTGCCTGTTGCTGCTGGAAATTCTCCAATCTATTAGAACCAGAAACAGATAACTTTTGTTTATTAAACTTAGCATTTATGCTTGACTCAGATTCTTGCTGCTCAACTGGTTTAGCTCTATTTTGGGCCAAAGCTAATTTTCTAGCATTCTCAACTTGTTCAAGAAGTAATCGCCTTTCTTCTTGAGTGCCTTTCTTTACAAGATACAGCTGTTCTTGTATCTCCTTAGCGCGCAAGTCAAGAATAATCTGGTCGTATTTTGCTTCAATTTGTGCTCTTTCTTTGTGCCAAGCAGCCAATTGTTCAGGAGTAGCTTGACCTGTAACTTCAGCTTCTGTCTGGCCATCTTCTGAAATAGTAGCAGCTTTTGTGGTATAAGCTGCTTCACGGTCATCAAGCTGCTGCAATCTAAGCTTTTTCTCCTTTTCAATCTCAGCAGAGATAGTATCATATCTAAACTTCATAGTTTGACGAAGTTTAGTCATACTATCTATTTGACGCTCATCCTCAATATCTTGCAAATCAAGATTGAGTTTTCTTTGAGTATTTTCGATGATAGCTGCGATTTCTTCTTGCTGTTTTTTAACCTGCTGCTTTTGCTCATCAGTAAGTGGCTTATTTCCTTTTTTGCCTGCTAAGAAGACTTCGTTTTTACGGAACTTCTCCTGCATCTCTCTGATTGTAGCCTCAGCAGAATCTACAGCTTCTTGCTTTCGCTTTTTAAACTCGTCGCGTTGCAAAGCTGTGATACTGGCCTCATATTTCTTCTGGATTGTAAGGTCATTTCTCCAGATTGTGTCTGTTAAATCTCGCTCACGAGGTGTACGTGTACGAGTTTTATCTTTTTTGTGAGCTGTATCTAAACCTAACTGTTTGTATATTTTATCAATAGTTTTATATTGCTCTTCGGCTATTTTTACAGCTTTGTCGGCGAAATTCTCATTATATTCTTGTTCTTTTTCGACTTGCGTTTTTCGCTTATTTCTTATATGCTTATACGTCTTTTCTGTTTCTTCTTCATTGAATCCCAAAAGACCAGTTATGCCACCAGCTGCTAGTTTTTGCCACCACTTAAGGTCCTTATCCTTCCAATTTTGCTCAAAATCAAATTGATTTTCAATGGCTTTGCCATAATATTCAGCTGCGACCTGCATAGCTGCTGTGGCTTTAGCTCTAGCATATAGAGCCTTTATAAATACATCAGTATTATCAACGAGAAGATTCTCAGCCTGATTAACGTTATTAATCGAAACATCGAGTTTGTTAAACTCAGACTGATTATCTTTTATAAACTGCTGTTGCTTTTTTAAATTTCCGCCTAAATTCTTCCACTCTAGAGATAATTTTCTAAGAGTTGCTATTTGTTCACCTAAATTTTTCGTGTTCTTTGTCAGAACCTCATCAACACTATCAACCACATCAGCCATATCTGCAACAGTCTTTTGACCTGACCACATAACCTGAATCCAATGCAGAATCTCTTTACCGTGTGCTGATAAAGCGTACAATACTACTACAAGAGCTGTTTGCCAGCTGAATAAAGCTGATATGATTTGTTTAGTAACAGATACTGTTGGCTTACCTTCTGCTGCTAAAGCCTTATTTTGTTCTCTTACTTTCTTAATCTCATCAATTACAATAGGAATATTGTTAGAGATACCAAGAAAGAATGTATTAAGAGATACAGCAGCGGCAGGAAGTTCTCGAACTACCTGAGATACAGATACTCCGAGACCATCCCACGACTTAGCGTAATTACCTACACTAAGTCTGTGATTTCCAGTGGCTTCCTGGAGCCGTATCATTTCTTTATATATAGCAGCAGTTTCTTGTTCGAGTTTTTTGCCGGCATCTGTAGCTGAGCGCTCAGCAGCTGACATAGCATTTAACTTAATCTTGTTAAGAGCATATTGTGCTGCTAATCTGTTATAAGAGCCTTCAGCAGACTGATTAATCTGAGCTTGATACTTTGCAGTCTGATTAAGAGTTTTTGTTTGTAAATCTAATTCTTTAATCTGAATATTTGTAGCATCTGCTGCTTGATTATATCTATTCTGAGCTTGTGTAAGTGCATCAACCTGAGTTCTATTAGCAGTATGAGCTGCCATCACTTCACGGATTTTAGCTTTCAACTCAAGATAACGCTGACCTTCTTCCGACTGTAAGTAAGCTAATTTCTCTTCTGCTTTCTGTACTTTAGAAATCTGTACAACATGAGCTTTAAGCTGCTCATCCATAGCTGCAAGCTTAGACCTCTGTTCGTTGATTTGACGAATTATGTCATCACCTCTAGAAGCTCTTTGTTGAGCCGACATGTTTTTATATAAATCGATAAGATGCTTGAGATGTATTCTAATTCTTTCATAAGAACCAGCTTGCAACTCAAGTGCTTTTTTACTCTCAGCAGTAGTTCTATTTAAAGCAGCTGTTTTAGATTTTAAATCAGCTACTTCTTTACCAATATCAGTCTGTGCAAACTCATATTCTTTTTGCGCTCTTTCTAATCTTTGGGCTGCTCTAGCTGCATCATCTAAAGCTGCACGACCTTCTTTGGTAGAGGTACTCATATTCTTTATAGCTTCTACCATCTCAGAAGAACCTTTCTTTATAGCAGCAACCATATCACCGTAGCTGTCTATGAGTAATTCCAAAGATTGTGTGATTTTATCTATGGAACCGTCGGACTGTATGAGGTCACTTTCCTTTATTACGTCATCTGCCATAATTATCTATGTTTAATTCGTTTATAAGCTTTAGCTTCAGCGTCAAGCTGAGCCTTTATATTGTTAACAGTTGTATAAAATTGAAGAACAGTCATACGTTTAGCATTTAAATTAGCTTTTTGACCAACTAGCATACATAAACTTTCAAACTGTTTATCGTATTTTAATTCAAATGAATTTTTACCAGTGAATATTCCTGGCTTATAAGATTTAAGCAGAGACAAGTCTATATCAGCTATCTCTTCGGTATATTCTTTGTCTTCTATAATACCTTTTAGCTGCAAGATTGTTCTCTGCTTAATCTTTTCATATATCGTTTTTTCTTTTGCTGAATCAAAGTTATCTGGAAAATAAGTTTCTAGCTCTGTCGAAAGTTTTTTTTTCAGCTTAAATAGTGTCTCTATAATAGAGCCGTGCTCCGCTTTTTTTAAATCAGATAATAATTCTTGTAAACTAGTATCTGACTGGCTTTCTACTTTCTTTCCATCAATACTGTATACGAGAGCTGCAAATGCCATATATTTTGGAGATATTCCACTCACAATCATGTGCATATTTTGTCTCATATTTTGCAATTCTTGCATAGCTTTTTTCTTGTCTCCAGAATTAATAAGCTTTGCAATTTGTACTATGTGTTCATCAACCGAATCTATGTCAGAACCGAGTCCAGCATCTATAATAATATACTTATTATATCTTTGGAAATTTTCAATCGGCATTTCATCAATTGAATCATATAACTTTATAGTTCTATTAGCTAAGGATATTGTTTTCATACTAAAAATCTTATTATAGGAGTTGCAAATACTGGTACATAGATATACGATGGGTCAAGCGTAATCAGCACCATTGCAATCGATATTATAACACTAAGCCAGAAACCTAGACAAAAATCACAATCAAGCATTTTAGCTACAATTGTAAAATCTATATCATCACACTGGTCTCTAAGCCAATATCTAAAACCTGATTTGCTCATAAACAGCTCTATAAAAGCAGAAAATAGAGCAATTAAAATTATTTGATATAGCGTTGGCATAATTCTCTTGTTGTTATTGTAAACTCAAATCTCAGTCCAGAATATGGATGCATAAAGAATAATTTATCCATAGACTGAATATCTTGACCGGAGTAAACGTAGCTGTTATAAATCTTTTCAAGTGAATACCCTTTATAGATATTCTCGAATCTCTCATAAACTTTGTCGACTGTAAGTCTACCTGTCTGTTTAATGAGACCTGGAGTAGTAAGAGCTCTGATAATTTCATCTTTCACCTCTTCTGAGTACATAGCATCATTATCAGCAAAAATAGTATCTAGATTAAACCAGAAAACTATAGCTCCTGAGAATGTAAACTGAGGTGTAGATTGAACTACTTGAGTAATATTCTGAGCATCATAAATATCAAACCAGCAGAAATTACCATATTGGTCATTTGGAAGTAAAGAAGCATATTCAGATTTTCCAATGTATGCTGCTGGATATATAAATTTTCCACCACCTTCTTGATGCTCAACTAACTTATATGAGCGACCAAAAGCGTAATCAAGCCATTTAAGCTTTTCTCCTAATGTTTTCTGAATATCCTGTATAACTTTATCTAACAATACTGGATTTTCTTTCATCGGAATAATTATGCTTCGTTCTACATTATTCTTCTTCTGTGCCATTCTGTAAATATTCTTTAAGTTTGACTGACAATTCTGGTCTTATGTATTTATATATGATATTTTTTAAGTTCTCTTTTGTAAGCTTGAGAATTTTTGGTCCATATTTATCTTTTAAATACTTATTCTTATCATCAGTACTCGTTAGATAGAAACCATCAACATCATACACAAGCCTTAAAGACTTATACCATTCGCCAGTATCTCTAAGTGTTACTCTATTATAAGGCTGTCCCTTTCTGATTTTTCGTTTTACAGTACTTGGAGCATACGGAGCATAAGTCATAATTTCAACATCATCTCCGTTTACACCTCTTTCATAAAGCTGGTCTTCAGTAATAGCCTCTATGATTTCTTGCTCATGAGCTAGTACAGTTTTAACGAGTTCCTTACCAAGGACCTCGTCAAACTTTCTTAATCTATAAGCTAAGTTTTTAATAGATAAGCCATAATACTTAGATGCAGTCATTATATAGACCTGTATTTAATTCCGTTATTCACACATGGCAGACATACTCTATCCAGTCCTTGTGTACTAATACTTAAAGCTTTTAAAGCAATATCCAATTCATATGAAAGTCCAGATTGTCTCATACTATTAGAATCACCATCTAATTCTGTCAGAATATCCAACTTAGATGCATTGATAGAATGCCTGTTAGTTCTAACATTTGGATTGTAAGCAAATTCTCGTAAGAAATCTATGGCTACCTGTTTTGCAAGTACATCTTGGAACATAGCTCTTTGTTTGATAATAAAATCAGTCAAATCACAGTATGCAGAAACTTCAAGATTAATACCATAGTTCTTATCGTATGTGAAGTTCATTATTTCCGGGTCAAACTCTTCGTCTTCAGAAATATAGAATGGATGCACTTCAATGTATCTAGACCAAGCTTGATAAGCTAAGAACTCACTTCTTGAACAGGTCTTACACGGTCCAGTAGACCAGTCTCTATCTTTGTAAACAGCCTGTGCATTCTCAGGAAGCTCTGATTGCTTGTAAACCATATACCAACTACCACCAGCATCTGTATTTGTACTCTCATAAGGTAGCAGAATATCTTCTTTCGGCTTAAACCACTCAAGACTATTAGCCTTGGTCTTCTCAAAAGTAAGAGTGTAAATTGGCTCTGGGCTACTAGAGTGGAAAATATAGAGAGTATAAGAGCCTGGTTTTGTCATCTGAAGACCAACCTTATCGATTTTAACTGTAACACCTTTAGAACGAACAGTATCAATCTCAAAGCCTACTAATCTATTGCGATTTTCAATCTTGTTAGTAAGTCGGCCCGTACCATCGAACAGAATTTTATTCTCAATGAGAGACTTTGTAGCTTTATCGGCCAGCTTCGCATTAATAAACTTATTAACAATCTTTACTATACTAGCCTTAGTTTTCTCTTCAAGCCATTCTGAAAACGGATTTGTTTCTGTCCAATAGTCAGAATCTAGAATATCTGTTTCAGTTGGAACATCTTGAAGAGCTTTATATAGAGAATCATCTACTCGAACTACTTCTCCAGATTTATAAGCTTTATTAGCATCATGTACCTGCCAGTTAAAGTTCTGAAAATCAGGAGCTATACTTCGTAAATTATCCAATGTAAGAAGAGGATGAATCTGCTGAAAATACATACCTGATTCAGTCTGAGTTAGATTGCTAGATAACATAATATCTGACAAATCATAACTCTGTTTCCATCCTACTAGATGGAGCATTTTATCTTGTATATCTGCAATTCTTATCATGATTACATTTCAGTTTAAAGTAAAAACGGGAGAACGAGACTTTTTAAGTCTGTCCTCCCGCTGGACCCATCCAAAGCTAATAACAACTAAAAGCTATTACTAGTTTCTTCTAGATTTATATTTAGATATTCACCCAAAGAAAGATTATGCTGTTGGAGGAGCAACAACCTGCTGTACAGGCACTGCATAATGAGCATTCTCGCTTGAAATATCAAAAGCGATAATTGGACTAGCCAAAGTCTCAGAATCGCTGTTGTAAGAAGTAAGGAATGCGACGTCAACTGCGAAGCCATAGTGCTCCTTACGGGTACGGACCATATCAGCTGTAGCCGCACCTGCGATATCGTGGTAGTCACCAACAGAATCATAGAAGTAAGTACCACAAGGGATATTCAACAGTGGCAAAGTTGCGATGCCCCACTCATGGCCATCACCAGATACTGTACCAAGCAAGCAGTCACGCTCGAAACGTGTCATAAAGCCGAGAGAACCTGAATTGATAGCATAACCCTGAGCATACTTCTTAGTGCCGAGTGCCATGTTGTTAGTCAAGTGTACAATCTTGTTACCAAACTCGTTCTGCTTGTTAATGTCGTTGTACAAACCATGCTGAGCGAGCTTACGCATAATTGACTCGACACCAGCATCACCCACGATGTGCAACTGGCCGAAGAAGTCATTGGCCGCCATAATTGGGTCAAGGTCGCCAAAGATGTTCTCACGCTCAGTCCACTTTGCATTGATTGTACCTTCTGCATTTGTGTAGAGCAGCGGGTTCTTAATAACCTTTGTCTTCTCAGTTGCAAGCTTAGCAAGAGCTGCTTCATCAAGTTTCTGAGCAAACTTGTAGATGTACTTCATCAACTTAGTCTCAAAATCCTTCTGAATGCCGATTTCGTTGTTCATGTACATGGCAGGAGCGATAGTGAAACCAAACGCATAAGTAGCAAAATTAATCTGCACCATGTGAGAAGTATTTTCGCTATCAGCAATCGTAAGTGTACGAGTATTGCCGATTGTGATGTCTGCATCATAGTCGATTACAGGAGTTTCAAGGATGTTACCAATAGAAGTACGAGCCTTCTGTTTGAGCTCCTCAGTAAGAATACCGGCTGGGTCATTAGACTGCTGGATAAAAACGTCAAGAGCACCATATCGGCTAGGACGATACTCGTACTTGTCCAAATTTGAATTAGAACGAATGTTCTGAATTCTAGTAAGTACTAAACTCATAGTCTTTTAATTTTTAAAAGTTTAACATAAATATATCATAACTGACATGCTGCATTACCCTTTTACATCATACAGTCTATTATCGAATTGGAAGGCTAGAAACATTGTTTTCATTTCTAATCTCAAGTGCTTTGTTACCAAACTCAACATTATCGCGAGTTAAACCGGTTGACAGCAGATAATTTTCAATCTGAACATCAGCTTCTTGCTGAGTTTTAGCTGTTGACAAATCAAGATTGACTGTTCTGTGGTCATCTGATGGATTAGGATTAGTTCCTCCACCTAGCTGCTGCTTGCCTGTATCGATAACATCCTTCAAACTTGTTTCCATTACCAACTCTTCGATAGTATATGGATTGAGATTGTTCTTAGGATTGTTGAGAGTGTTACCAGCAGTATCACGAAGCACTAGCTTCTTTCCACCATTGCCATCATCAATGAAATCAGGAGTACCTTTAGCAAGAATCTCGTCCTTAGCAGCAGCAAGGAGAATCTTCTTAACTGGTTCTGAAACATCAGCTTTAAACTTGATACCAGCTGTAGCATTGGTAAATGCGAAGCTTACCTGAAGGTCTTTCTCCTTCTTCTCGTAATCCTTCTTAGCCTTATCAAGCTCTCCAGTCTTAGCTGTAAGTTGTGTCTGAAGCTGAGTAACCTGGTGACGAGCATCTTTAAGCTGCTGTTTTACAGCTTCATCAGACCCGCCTGCTGCAAGTTTAGTCTCAAGTTCAGTTACTTTCTTCTTCTGGGCCTCAAGCTGAGCAGAAAGTGTTTTAGTACCATCAAGCTTAGTCTTGTAATCACCAAGAACTCGCTTAAGATAATCGTAAGTTTTTTCACCATCTGCTTTACTTATACCAGAAATGCTGAGAATATCAGCATCATACTGGCCGTGCAAAGCACCAATCTTTGTACCAATTACTGTTGCCTCATCATTACTAGAGAGCGTAGTAATGGCTAGTTTTTGAGCGTCAGTCAAACCCTTAAGTGACTCGCTCTGATTAAGCATTTCAATTGTTATCATAGCTTTGTCTTTTAATCTTCAGGTACATCAACGAAACCTGCAGCATCACCAAATGGGTCATTGATGACAGCTGTAATTGAATAACCAAGCAGTTTGTAATTCTGCTTAAATACTTGCCACTCACCGAATGAGAAGTAGCGTTTCTGAGGCGGATTTACCTCTTTACCTGTTCGCTTGCTAAAACGGTCACCAAAAGCAACCATTGCAGCAACTTTACCAGGTGTGTTGTCAGTAGAAGCACTTGAAGCATTCTGCTTCAAAGCCTCTTCTACGACAGCGAGACGAGCCTCAGCTTTCTTAAGTTCTTCGGCGTTGTTGTCAAACTCCGTCTTCTGTTCAACAGTGAAAGCATCAGGGTTACTCAGCTGAAGCTGTTGGAGCTCCTCCTGACGGTCCTTCAAGTCCTGAATCAATTCTTGGAGCTCCGCCTTGTTCATCGTTTTGTTTGACATATTCTAATAATTTATCTCTAATAATTTTAATCTTTTCACGTAGTGGAAGAGAAGAACCAAATTCCACTATATCAATGTTTTCACGTTCAAACTTAGATATAAGCTCTGAGAAATTAACTTTAAGTTTCACGTAATTTACATTAAGTAAACTAGCATTATAAAGCTTCATTATCTCATCGAGTGTTTTATGAGGATATGGTTCTAACTGCTTCAATATAAGCATCCTCTGCAACACCAGTGGGTTATTACGATATTCCACTTCAAGAATCTGCTGCATTATAGCATCAAGTTCTGTTTCGGTGGCGCCACTCTCTTTAGCAGATTTATACTTAGAATAGAGTTCTTCGACAGTGAAGACATAAAATTCTGTGCCCCAACTTATAGATGACGATATGAAATTATCTCCATACCGAAGCTTACAGATTGTGTCTTCTACAAACTTCTGAGCCTGCTCGAAGTCTGTCTTCAAAGTGTTCAAAACAGCCGTTTTACTTTCGAAATTTGCAGCTACCTGCGTCTCGTTAATAGCCTCTTTCTCTGATACTGCAGCATTGCCACCTGCTCCAACTACTGAAACAACAATCTCGTCGTGCAGGCGACGTACTTCTTCGACGTTGTATTCTAGACTGTTTTTATCGATAGTTGTAATCTGAACAGGGTTACGCATATCAGCAATGCCCTCTGTCTGATTAGGAACTGGTACTTCCAAGAAGGAACCAGGACCAGCTATATGCTTTTCACCGCAGCAAGGACATTTTTTAACTGTTCCATCAGCATTAATCTCATATTCACCGTCAGCATTTCTTAAGAAACCACCATCGCAGTATTCGCCTGTTTCGTTGTTTTCGAAATTACAGTCTGCTTCATATGCTGAATAAATAGGATATGGAGCATACAAATCGAGATGCTGTTTAGAGATAGAAAAGAACAAATACCAATCCAATCGAGATAACTCTTTAGTGATTGGATTTTTCTTAATATCTGGATATTTCTCATTAATAGGAGTTGTCCAAAAGAATCGTGCTGGGCAAAATCCTAAGTTATGAGTAGCCTCTGTTAACAGAGACTCTATTTCATTCTTCTCATTAAGCTGATAAACTCTTATTGAAGTACTGTCAAAGACCGCTATTCTGTGTTCTGGCTGTTTGAAAACAAGCCATTCAAAATTAGTGATACTCTTATCTACAAACTTGTAATCGATAACGTTATCGATATTAAGCCAATAGAAATATGGCTCTGGTCTAAAGCTTGTTTGCTGAGTTGGAAGGTCAACTACAAGTATGCTATTAGGCGATACCTGTAGCTGTTTCCAACCTTCAGTTTTCCATATATCCGGCTCATGAAGTACATTCTTTTTGTAATTCAGCCAATCTTCAAGCAGTTCAGAAGATGTAAACTGATATGCTGAACTTGAGTTTCTGCTATAGAATACTCGTTCGAGCTCTCGGTATACATCATCTATAACTGCTGAAGTTGGAAGCGGATACTGGAACAAGTGAAGAAATATGTTGAACTTGTCTTTTGGGAGTAAGTGAGACACCCAATCAAGAAACAACTGAGCCGGGCTATTATAGTCAAACAAAGATATGTTAGTTTCTGTGTGGAACCTAACACGCTGCTGAAGAGAAGACGCCTTATTTATCAGCTGTCTCTTTTGAGGTCTCAGCAAAATTTCCTTTATTTGTTCTAAGCTTAAGCCCATATTCTTCTGTATATTCGTATTCACTATCTTCAGGTACGTGCCAACCACCATTTAAAGCTGGTCCCATATCGAGAATTCTCTCAGCATGTGATATTTCAAATTCTTGTGAAATATCACCTGCTTCGAGACGTACCTTTTTTACTGGTTTTCTAACTTGTCGTACCATACTCAAATCTTTTAAACTGAAGCTGAAGCTGCATTTGTAAGCTCCGTAAGTGGATTGTAGTCAAGTGTATCAGCCTTAATCAAGACAAGATTGTCTGACCAATTAGGATAGAAACTCCAACTAATAGTATTAGAGTCTGGCTCCTCATAACCGCCGAGGTTCTTATCACCTACGAAGAACTTGTCAACTGGAATAGGCTCATAGTTTGTACCATCACCGGCCTCGTCGATAGCTCCAATATTACCATTCTCGTCAATCAAGAACACACCAATCTTTTCACATGAATAAGTCTTGAGTGTCTTAATAACTGACTGAGCTTCCTGGTAAATAACGCCTGTGAATGTAGTTGGCTCACGGCCGATAACAATCTCAATACCACCGAGTGTCTGATTACCACCGCCAAATGTACGAGCATCTCCAGGCTCAGTTGTTGGATTCTGAATGTAAGGTGAAATAATAAGCTTAGTGCCGTCTCCTGCAGCAAAAAGAGGTGTCATTGTAGCTTTCTTAGTAATTGCTTCCTTAGCAATCTTGTTCTTAACACCTGCAGAGCTGAAGATACGGGCAAAAATTACTTTCTGAATTTGTCCAAAGCTCTCTTTGCACTCAGCAATCTCAAGGTCATTGAGATGCTTACCTGCTGGACATCCGCAATTCAATCCCATAATAATCTATATTAATTAGTTAATAAATATGCAAAGCTAAGCAGTGAGTGCAAAAGCTATGCGTTAGTTGCAGATACAGGACTCGAACCTGTGACCTCTAGGATATGAACCTAGCGAGCTTCCAACTGCTCTAATCTGCGATATAAGCGAAGGCGGCCGCGATAGCAGAAGGATTCGAACCTCCGGCCTCAGGTTTACAAGACCTGCGCTCTAGCCCTCTGAGCTATGTCACCCCTGATGCCGCCATCAGCCCTCGTTAGAGGAATCGAACCTCTCCAGTCACTGGACGGACGTAGTGTAACTGGTTCACCAGAACGAGGATGTAGCTCTCCGCTGAGAGCTGATTGAACCTAAATTAATAATTTTAATAATCAAGAATGTTATCAAGAAAACCTTCACCCTTAAAAAATAACCATAACCTTATTCTTTTACCACTGCAAATATACTAAAAATATTTGAGATAATAAAATTTTTTATGTTAAATTATGTTAACGAGAATAAATTTAATTTCTCAGCCTTATTCTATTAGTATTATGCTTCCTACTATGCATCTCAATTACACCTGTAAGAGCATCTGGCGCATCATCATGTTGCTGTTTCTTATTATCTTTACGATACGACATGAGAGCCGCATAGAACTTAGGCCATTTCTTTTCCCAGCCTTCTGGAAACAGAATATCACTTTGACACATTCCAGAATTAGTGAATATACGTGTTGCCTTCTTCTCAGACTGAGTGAACGTTCTGACTGCAGTTCTAAAGTTTCTATGTGTTACACGGAGTATCTTTTTAACATTTCTAGAAAAACCTCTACCACCGTTATTCGACTCTATAAGAGCTGATACTGTCTGATTTCGTGTTAGCATCTCTGCTGTCTTTGGTTCTGTTTTTTCCATTGGTGCATCTGTGAATAACACATCAGTAACATATACATACTCAGGTGTATCTATGAAGCAGATGGAACACAGATTATCGGCTCCAGTATCAGCTGTGTCTGTGTAGTTCCACTTGTGAGCAGCTTCTCGGCCTTGCGGCAACTGGTCCTTGTTATAAGTCTTAAAACCTTCAGAATACATAAGACCTTCTTTAGGCGTAGGGTCCTGCATGTACTGTGTATCAAATACGAGTGGGTTAATCTCTCGCATGTGGTCAAGCTCTTCAAGTGTATGCTTCATAGGCCACAGAGCATGACGCTCATGAGTAACAGGGTCTTCCTGTATAGCTGGCAACGACAGAACTGTCCACTCATCCGGTTCTATCTCCTGCAAATATCCACTCAAGTCATGCTCATGTAGTCTCTGCATGATTATGATAATAGGAGTATTACGACTATTAGTACGGTTACGAATAGTGTTTTCAAATCGTAAGTTAATTCGCTCACGAACTATATCTGAATCAGCGTCCTCAGGTTTAATAGGGTCGTCAATCATAATTGCACCTTGGAATACATTAGACTTAGCACCTATCTGCTCAAGCATACCATTCATATCTTCATCGAATGTAAGGTTGTCAGCAGTTTCAGAACCTTTGATTGGTTCCTCTTCATCCACATTACCAGCACCAAAACCAGTTACCTGACCCTGTGTTGAAACTGCATACATCTCTCCGCCTGCTGCTGTTTTCCAACGCTTACTAGAGGCTTTCTCCTTCTCAAGTCTTGATTGTGGAAACAGTTCTTTATATAAGCTTTCTTGCATGATAGACCGTACGGTGTCTGAGTTATCTGCTACAAGTACGTCAGAATATGATAAATGCAGAAAACGAGATTTAGGATTTAGAGCAAAACACCAACTGATAAATGATTTAATTACCAACTCAGTTTTTCCGTATCTAGGCGGTAAATTTATTATTAGTCTTCTGCACTTACCATCTACAACGTCCTGTAAAGCCTGTATAACTTTCTCATGATGCTCAGCAACAATAAAATTACGTTTATACTGAGCTTTAAACATAGCTTTAGTATAGGCCTTGAATGATGAAAGCATTTCAAGGCGTAACATCTCTTTGGCATTTACTACATCATGCTTAAGAGTATCTGCATTTATAACTCTCTGCTGCATTTCGGAGAGTGTTCTTTTTGGAGCATTCATATTTATATCGTTATAAAGGCTGGGTCCACAGCGGCAAAATAAATGTATATCAATGTTGTTTAATAAAAAACTATGTGGGCCCAGCCCTGACTGAATAATATTACGTAATTAATATATAATAATGTATGGGGGTGGGCGCGCACGGGCACCTGCGTAACTAAAGGGTTTCATACTTGAAAAAAATGAGAGATTGTAACAGTGTGTGCAATTATTTGAGAAGTGACTCTCTAATCAGAATATAAGCCTCTCTAGAAACTGGAGTATTCGGTATGATACCTGCAGCCTTAGATTCTTGTGGCAATTCAAGCATCATTCCAGTTTTTCCGAAAATACGGTCCCAGAGTTTCTCTACTGTCTGGATTTCTCCAATTCTAGAGTCATTCATAAGACGTTTAACCACTATTTTAATAGCGAGAGGCGTCTTGTCATTATCATATACGGCTTGAAGCTGCTTCTCATTAGCGGTAAGAAGGCAAGCTAACAGATTAGCCGTATCAGTCTTCGATAATTGCAAATCGAGATTTATGTTGAGTGAACTGAGAAGCTTTACGACTTCTGGTCGAGTTGTACCTTGAGAGAGCATAATCTGCTTTGCAACGTTTTCGGCCATTGCAGGCTGACCATTACTAACAGCTACCCTGTTAGCCAAATCTATAACTTCTTTGGCTGGCATGTGCTTGTCTTCATCTTCGAGTTGCTGGTATACAGCCTCTTGAGCTTCTCGCTTTTTCTGTCTAAACGCCTTAACAGCTTGTCTCGCAGCTTGGCCTTCAGCAGCTCTAGCAAGTTTGTATTTAGCTTTTGCAAGCTCTTGGGCTGTTTTTCTGTCATGTATTGACTTGGACTTATCCTGGACCATGGAAGCTCGTTGCTCGAGACCGTCTGTTCCTAATAAGTCTGATGAATCTGGTAATATATCAGAAATATCATCGTTAATTCTATCTATACTTTTCATTGTCTAATCTTTTTAAAGTAAATCTGAGATGCTACCACATTTTAACACACCTATAAATTCTTTATCTATGCCTAATACGCACGCACAGTTTAAATCACTAATATATGTAATTTCCATGCAAGTAACTATTGGCTTAAACAACTCTAATAATGTTCTTTCCAATTCAATATGGTCGCGTATCTGACAAGCTGTTTGCTTTACAGATGCATCTCTGTTTTTCAAAATGCAGAACATAAAATCGAGCAAATCTATAAGTGTCTGGCGGTCTATCTGTCCTATCCACTGTTCAGGTATGTGTAGCATATTTTTCCATGTATATCTAGCTGGCAATAACTTCTGTTTAGCTAATAATAATTTGAGTTCTTGGCCCCATGAATAAAATCTGCTTTCATCCTTATCGCTTGGCAAATTACTAAATGGTATGCCTAAATTTGCACATGCTGTACTGAGCACTGAAGATGCAGTCTTAAAATCTCTGCAGCCTTTAAGACTGATATAAGCTCTAGTTGGATAATAATTGCCACGTAGCAAAAATGCCAATGTAACAATAAGCTCATCTTTTGTAAGCTGACTACCCAGCATTGGAATATCAAAGTTTGTAATAATCTTTCTCATGTAAATACACTTTTATGATTTAACTTATATATTTTCATTTGCAAATGTACTAAAAAATATTGAAATACGAAAATTTCGATGAATCTTTTAAAATTTTTTAACACTTTATTACAAAAAAGTATCAAATCTTATTACGGCTTCGCTGTTATTGCTTCGCTAATAGTTGATTTTTTAAAAATTACTACTGCAGTAGCAAATTGTAATATATTTTTAAAAAATCAACTATTCGCGAAGCAATAACATCTACTCTCGAAGTAATAATGATGAGAAAATAGCTATCATGTTATGCACAATTCTTGTATTTTAGTAAAAAATATTTATAAGGTAACTGTTCGTGAACCATAGGTGAATGGGGTCGGGGCACTTCTAAATTATTGGAAATCAAACACTTATATAAATAGTTACCCAAGTTACCCATTTCCTATATAGTCCAAGGATAAAAAATTAAAAAACACTACTACTGGAATAGTAAGGTTTTTTAAAAAATTAGGTTAGAGATTATGGAAAAAGTCCGGCCTCCGGACACTTTTTATATAAGTAATTGGAAATCAATAGGTTAGGAGGAACCGTAAAAGATTTTTACTTTGGGTAACTACGAAATTGGCTTAAATTCTATGAAAATTGCTATTCATAATATAGATTTGTAAGCGCAAAAGGCGGAACTGTGATTAGTCGTTATATATTTCTAGTAAGAATTAAAATAATGAGCTTCAGAACCATTTTTATATATTAATCTATATATCTTTATTATTTTTATATTATAATGGCCCAGAGGTACACTACTTTCATCCCTGGGTATGTTTTTAATATTTTTGAACCTCTATATACGCGCGTAAGCACATACCCATATACATTTATACTACTATAGCCTGTCGTCCAGCGAACCTATTTTGCACAAAAATTTTTCTGAACAAAGTGCGCAATATAGAATTGAGCCAAAGGGCCCTCCTTGTCAGTATTTTATGAATTGATGAAGCGTATCTCTATCAACCTTTTTACAAGTCATAAGATATGTACAGCAGAAATTTTTGGCTCAGCATTTGGACAAGTCTTTAAATAATAAGGGGTTGCCAGGCTAATAATTGTTAAGGGGGCCTAAAATTAATTAAATTTAATATTTATTAGACTATACGAATAAAAGCCTATTAGCCTAAAATTAATTAAATTTAGAATAAATTAACAACCTATTAGCTAAAAATAATTAAATTTAATATTTATTTGCAATTAAAGGCTAAAAAGTGTTAAAAAATTACCGATTTTTAACTTAAATATTATTAATTTTTTAATTTATTTTGCTCTTAGCCAAATTTAAACAAACGTTAAAATAATTAAAATAAAAAATTAGGCTATATTAATATAGCCTAATTTTTTATTTAAATCTATAGAGACTATCAAAATAAATATAATTATTGTTAATTATTACTTCATTTTCATAACAATTGCCAATATCATTAATATTTATTTGTACTTTTTTACCTAAATTGTTTAAAATTAAATTAATAGTTTTTAACGAATAACCATCTTTAATTAACCAACTTTTTAACTCACTAATATTTGTGAAATTAATTGAAGGTGTGTTATAATAAAAGTGCAAAAAATCATATAAATATGCTATCATAGCCTAATATTTATTAAATTAATCTAAAATTATTTTTTCTTCGTCAATATTATAATAAATTGACATAAGCAAAGAATCACTAATATTTGAATCTTCAATTGTTGAAATTTTATAAATTAAATAAATACTAGCATTCTTTGGACCTTGTGAAATATTATTAAAAATATCTAAAATATTTTTTTCAACATAATATTCACAATCGCTTTTAAATGTGAAAGAACCAAAATGATTGTTAAAATTTGCTTCTTTAACATTATTTACGAATTCTAAATATTTTTTAGAATCATTTAATAATTCTTCACTAACTTCGACTTTATAAGCCTTAAAAGTGAATGAACGCGAAATTTTAATTTTTTTCATAATTTTTAATATAATTTAATTGTTTTTATAA
>ERZ791865.1135-NODE-1135-length-28650-cov-5.347823_pt1 | contig 28650 bp, 29 predicted proteins | sample MGYA00509942_ERZ791865 | MGnify/ENA primary metagenome ERZ791865 (study PRJEB30046, sample SAMN00792098) | human gut metagenome | study: EMG produced TPA metagenomics assembly of the A metagenome-wide association study of gut microbiota in type 2...
CCATGTCGTCCACGCTGAACAGCTCCTGGAAGCTCATGCGGCCGATACGGGCCACAGCATCCAGACTGGTCAGAGCCAGTGCGGAAACGCACATGGTCATAAACACAGAGGCAAAGTGCTGGTCCAGGCCGAAGCCCACGAAGAAGCTGGCAACGCCGCGGCTGAAGATCTGGAACGGAGTGCCGTCTGCGGGGGTGCCGTCTGCAGCAGCAGAAGCACCGGCAACACACAGGGCGATGACAGCCAGCAGGCTTTCCAGCACCATGGCACCATAGCCGACCTTCAGCATATCCTTCTCATTGGTAACGGTCTTGGAGGAGGTGCCGGAAGACACCAGACTGTGGAAACCGGAAACAGCGCCGCAGGCAACGGTAACGAACAGGATGGGGAACATGGTGCCCAGCTTGGCGTTGGTAAAGCCGGTGAACACCGGCAGGTTCATGACGGGATGATTGACGATCAGGCCCAGAACAGCGCCCACGATCATGGCCACGAACATAAAGGTGGTCATGTGGTCACGGGGCTGCTTCAGCAGCCACATGGGCAGGACAGCGGCAAAGAAGATGTACACAAAGGTGATGTAGCTCCATGCAGCCTTGCCCAGAATGATGGGGAAGTTTGCACCCACCACAAAGGACAGCACGATGAATACGATGCTGATCACATTCTCTTTCCAGCCGGTGAAGTGCAGGTTCTTCTGCAGCAGGCCAAAGATCACGGCGAACACCATGAACATGATGGAGACCATGCCGGCAGCACCGTTGGTCTGGGCAGCCTCCACCAGAGCACCGTCAGCACCATAGGCATTGAAGGTGCCGGCCACCATGTCGGCAAAGGCGGCAATAACAATGCCGCAGAACAGCCAGCAGAACAGCAGGAACAGCTTGCGGCCGGTCTTGCCGATGTACTTTTCGATCAGCATACCCATGCTCTTGCCGTCGTTCTTAACGGAAGCATACAGAGCGCCAAAGTCGGTGACAGCGCCGAAGAAGATGCCGCCCAGCAGCACCCACAGCAGCACCGGCAGCCAGCCGAAAGCAGCGGCCTGGATCGCACCGGTAACAGGGCCTGCACCGGCAATGGAGCTGAACTGGTGTGCAAACACGGTCCAGCCGTCGGTGGGAACGTAGTCCCGGCCGTCCTCATGGACAACTGCCGGGGTCTTGGCAGAGGGGTCGATGCCCCACTTGTTTGCCAGCCAGCGGCCGTAAAGCATATAAGCGCCAAACAGACACACGGCTGCGATCAATACGATGACCAGCGTATTCATTGTTTTTACCTCTTTCCTTTTTTGGCATCCGGCAAATGTCAGCGGCATGGGGGGCGGCAGGATGTAAAAAAGGCCCCGTCTTCCTGCGTTCGTTCCATTTGGGACGAACCATCGAAGACGAAGGCCTTCACATACACTGCACATCGTGTATGGAATACTCCGCGATACCACTTCGTTTGCTGCACAGGGCAGCCACTCCCAGCGTACATACATACGCAGCCCCGTAACGTGGGCAAAACGGCCATGCATTACTGAAAGGCGGGGTCAACGCCTTTGTTCACACAGGCTGCTCGCAGGGGAGAACGCTTTGCTCCTGACTGCTGCCCTTGCATCAGATGGGCGGCTCTCTGGGAGAGGGTGCTGCAAAGAATCATGTCCTGTTCATCGCATTTGCCGAATGATTGTCCGTATTTTAGTGCGGAATTCACAAATTGTCAATAACTTTGGAACAAGTTCGGAGGATGCACTAATTCAGAAAAGCGTTCTGCAATAATTTTTAGGTGATTTTTGTTCATGCGTGAAACGAAAAAAACTATACACGTCAACGAATGAAAAGAGTTCACGCCAAGGGCTTGACTTTCACACTTTGATGTGCTAAAGTGATGATGCAAGAAAGAACCTGAACATTTCCGGAACATTTAAAAGAGGGAACGCTCCCAAAACCGGACAGTCCGCTGCGGCGGCAAGGAGAACATTCATGGCAGATAAAAATTCCAGAAGAAACCAGACCACCGATGCACTGTTTGATGCCATCCTCAGTCTGGAAACGCGGGAGGAGTGCTACAACTTCTTTGAAGACCTGTGCACTGTAAAGGAGATCTCGGATATGGCGCAGCGGCTGGAAGCGGCAAAGATGCTGCTGGACGGCAGAACCTACGATCAGATCGTGAAGGCAGTGGAGATCAGCACGGCCACCATCAGCCGCATCAACCGCTGCATCCAGTACGGCTCCGGCGGCTACCGCGAGACCATTGAAAAGGTGCGCGGCACCCAGAACCCTAAAAAGCAGAAGTAACACCGGCGTACCCGGCAGACATAGAATGGGGCGTACACCGCCCCTGACCGGACGAACGAAAGGAAGGTTTTATCATGTCTGCTGAGAACTGTATCGATACCACCCGCTGCCCCTGCCCCTGCCTGCCCAAGGTGACGCTGGAGCAGGCGGTCATTGACCTTGTGGAGAGCATCGCTCTGCAGGAAAATGCCCTGAGCCACATCCTGTGCGCCGAAAGCCGGAAGATGGACGCCGCCATGAAACTGGACGGTCTGGACCTGTGCAAGCTGCTGGAAGTAAACGATTCGGCCACCAACATGGTGCACGCCGTGGCAAACCTGGAGCTGGTGCTCAAGGATAAGCTGGAGTTCGTCTCCAACAACCTGTACTATCCGTCTGCGGATGCCGCAGCGAAGTAAGAAGATGCGGAAAGGCCTGTCCGGATGCCGGGCGGGCCTTTTCTCTGCTTGAATGCATAATTTTTGTAAAAACCATTTGTTGGAATTGCTGATAACGGGATTCTGTGCTATACTATACAATGTATCACCATGAAAGTGAGGAAATTTACAAATTGCTGAACTACGATGCGATCCTGTTTGATGTGGACGGGACCCTGATCGATTCCGCTCCCGGTATCATAAATACATTAAAAGAAGTCTTTGCCAAGATGGGCGTGGACACCACAAATGTGAACCTGCGCCGCTACCTTGGCCCGCCGCTGCGCAAGAGCTTTGGTGAGCACTTTACCGACCCGGCCCTCATTGAAAAGGCCACCGACCTGTACCGCGACAGCTACGCCGTCAAGGGCAGCCACGAGTGCGCCGCCTACCCCGGCGCAGCAGAGATGCTGCAGCGCCTGAAGGACGCGGGCCTTGTGCTGTGCACCGCTACCTCCAAGCCCACGCAGGTCGTTACGCCCATTCTGGAAGAAAAGGGCCTTGCAGGCTATTTTGATTTTATCGGCGGCGCGTCCATGGACGAGAGCCGCGACACCAAGACCGACGTGGTGCGCCATGTGCTGGCCCAGCCCATGATGCAGGGCAGGCGGGTGCTGATGGTGGGCGACCGCAACGACGACATGCGCGGCGCTGCGGACTGCGGGCTGGATGCCGCCGGTGCGCTGTACGGCTACGGCAGCAGGGAAGAGCTGGAACCCTTCCACCCGGTGCTGCTGGCCGAAAGCTGCGCCAGCCTTGCAGACCAGATCCTGAACGGACAGGCATGACCGGAAGGCCCTGTGCCGGAAACGAAATGAATGGTGAGAGATATGAGAAATACACGACCGGAAAAGCAATCGCTTACTCCTATGCAGAAGCAGGCTGTGCTGGTGTGCAGTGTGTGCGCGCTGGCAGCCATTCTGACCATTGCCATTACCATGACGCTGCTCAAGCGCGGCAAGACCCCTGCGGCCCCGGGGGAACAGCCCTCCAGCGAGGTGCTGGTGCCGGGCGAAGAGGATATCTCGGATCACTACCAGATCAGCGAGACCTCTGCCGCCCTGCTGCCGGAGACCGCCGACGCGGGCGAGAGCTACCAGAAGGAAACGCTGTTCCTCGGCGATTCCAACACGGTGCGCCTGTACGCCAACGGTCTGATCAGCCTGCAGCAGTTCTGCGCCAAGGAGGGCATTGGCACCCATGCCGCCCTGAACGAGGGCATCGTTACCTTTAAAAAGGACAGCAGCACCTACACCATCGCGCAGGCCGTGGCCAAAATGAAGCCCCGCCGCGTGGTCATCATGCTGGGCACCAATGATACCGGCATGAGCGTGGACGAGTTCATCAAGAACTACACCGCGCTGGTGCAGGCCATTCAGGAAAGCTACCCCTACACCGACATCATCGTGAACACGGTGCCGCCGGTGCCTGCAAACCACGCAAACTACCCCCACATGGACCAGACCAAGATCGACGACTTCAACATGGCCCTGCTGTCCATGTGTGAGCAGATGGGCCTGAAGTTCCTCAACAGCGCCGAAGCGCTGAAGGATGCCAACGGCTATGGCCGCGAGGATTACTACCAGACCGGCGATATCCACCTGAAGCCCGTGGGCCTGAAGGCCATGCTGAGCTATCTGCGCACCCACGCTTACCAGACCGACGACCGCCGCCCGGACACCGCCAACATCCCCACCCGCGCCGAGTATACCCCGAACCCCAGCTCTGCGGTGACAGCACCCAGCAGCTCGGAGGCTGCAGGCTCTTCCGAAGAGCAGGGTGTGCTGTATCAGGCCAGCTACCGGGTGGACAAGACCGGCGGCACCCTTTCCAGCGGCAGCGACAGCGGCAAGACATCCCTCTCCTATGAAGTGACCAGCGCCGCCCAGTCCATCAGCGTGACGGCTGTGCCGCAGGACGGCTATGTGTTCGTCAAGTGGAGCGACGGCGTGACCCAGAAGACCCGCACCGATACGAACTTCAAGCAGAACGTGGACGTGACCGCCGTGTTTGCAGCGGCTTCCGTGCATATCAGCAGCACCGGCAAGGCCGTGCTGGGCGATTCCTACACCTTTACCGCAAAGCTGGGCGGCAAGCACCTCACTGCCGACAGCATCCGCTGGTACGCCAACGGTGCGGAAGTGCCGCAGGCGGCGGGTAAGACCACCGTCAAGGTGGAGATCGACCCCTCCATGCTCAATGCGACCTTTAAGGTGTACGCAGTGGCAAGCTACAACGGCTGCACCGTTACCAGCAACGTCCTGAATGTGACGGTCAGCGGCGTAAGCTCCGGCAGCTCGTCTCACAGCTCCGGCAGCTCTGGCAGCACGTCGGGCAGCAGTTCTTCCGGCAGCACCAGCTCTTCCGGTGCATCGTCCGGCACCACCTCCGGGGCATCCTCCGGGGCTACATCCACCTCCGGCAGCTCGTCTCACAGCTCTTCCGACAGCTCGTCTCACAGCTCTTCCAGCAGTGAGAGCACGGCTTCCCCGGCAGGCTCGGCTTCTGCTTCCAACGGAACAGCCAGCTCTTCCCACAGCACCAGCTCGTCCCACGCGGGCTCTGGTGAGAGCAGCTCGGCTTCCCATAGCAGCTCCGGCAGCGAGAGCAGCTCCGGCAGCTCCCATGCGGCTTCGGAATCCAATGCCAGCAAGGAAGCCGCCAACGAGCAGTCCGCATCCACGGACTCCGCGTCCTGAGGCTGTCACCCCGGCCTGCTGTGCCGCATAGGCTGGCAGGAAGGGAGGCGTTTGCATGTACTACGAGGAACCCCGCATCCCGGCGCTGCCCGGGGAAGAGAACGTGACCGACGGCAGCGTGGACGATTACGGCACCGACTGGGAGAACGTGGACAACGGCGCGCTGGAAGAGGAAATGGCAAAGTGTGCTGCCACCCCCTGTGATGTCAAAACCACCTGCCCGGACAACGACCCGGAGCAGACGGACGTACCATCGTACGAAATTGTAACAGAATGATGTGAAGCCAGCTCTGTTTACGGCAGGGCTGGCTTCTGCCTGTTGTTGAGCGCATGGCAGCTGAGGCCATGGCAGAAGGAAAAGAGGGAAGGTTTATGGCAAAATATTATTGCGTGCTGTTCGATGCAGACAACACTCTGCTGAACTTTGACGCAGCCGAAAGCAAGGCACTGGCCGAAACGCTGGTGAACTACGGCATTGAGCCGGACGCAGAAACGGTGCAGACCTACCGCACCATCAACTCGGAGCTGTGGCGGCAGCTGGAAAAAGGCCAGATCAAGCGGGAAAAGCTCATGGCAGAGCGGTTCACCCGCTTCCTCAAGGCCATTGATGCCGCCGGTGACGGAGCCGAGATGAACCGCTTCTATCTGGAGCAGCTCTCCACCCACCCGGACCTGATGGGGCCGGAAGTGCTGGATGTGCTGCGGGAGCTTTCCGAGGTGGCAACGCTGGCCGTTGTGACCAACGGCTTCCAGAAGGTGCAGATCCGCCGTCTGGCCGAGAGCGGTGTGCTGAACTTTATGGAGGACGTGTTCGTCTCCGAGAAGATGGACAGCGAAAAGCCGAACCGCAGAATTTTTGATGCGGCCCTGCGCGCCCTTGGCGTGGAGAACCGCGAGCATGTGCTGGTGGTGGGCGACGGCCTGAGCAGCGACATTCAGGGCGGCGTGAATGCGGGCCTTGACACCTGCTGGTATAACCCCAGCCACGCCGAGAACCCCGGCAAGGTGGTGCCCACCTACGAGATCGCAGACCTGAAAGAGCTGTACCCGCTGGTGATGGAGCAGGAAGAGCTGGCCAATGTGGGCCTGAAGAACCGCCGCCACCAGTGCTGAGCCAATAAGCGGATGGAGAACGGGATCATAAAACTATGCTGATACATTTGGAAAAACTAGGCAAGAGCTTTGGCGAAAAGATCGTGCTGCACGATGTGACCGCCAGTGTCGAGCGGGAGGACCGCATCGGCATCGTGGGCCAGAACGGCGCGGGCAAGACCACCCTGCTCAAGATTTTGACCGGCGAGTACCAGGACTACGAAGGTGAGTTCAGCGTGACCCACGGCGTGACGCTGGGCTATCTGGAACAGAACGCAAAGCTGGATGCCACGCTGGATCTCTACGGCGAGATGCGCTCCACCTTTGCCCCTGTGCTGGATGCCATGGCCCAGATGCAGGTGCTGGAACGCAAAATGGCCGCGCAGCCGGACGACACGGAGCTGCTGGCCCGGCACGACCAGCTGCAGAACATCGTGGATGCCGCCGACGGCTACAACATGGATGTGAACATCAAAAAGGTGCTGTCCGGCATGGGCTTTGCGCAGGATACATGGCAGAAGAACATTGCGGTGCTCTCCGGCGGCGAGCTGACGAGGCTGCGGCTGGCAAAGCTGCTGCTGGAAAAGCCGGACGTGCTCATTCTGGACGAGCCCACCAACCATCTGGACTTTGCCACCATGGAATGGCTGGAAAACTACCTCAAAAGCTATTCCGGTGCGGTGCTGGTGGTCAGCCACGACCGCTACTTCCTCGATAACGTGTGTACGAAGATCTGGGAGGTCTCCTACCAGACCATGACCACCTACAAGGGCAACTTCTCGGCCTACCTGCCCCAGAAGGAAGCTGCCGATGCCCTGCGCCAGAAGCAGCACGATGCCGATGTGGCGCTGGCCGAAAAGCTGCAGGACTACGTGGACCGCAACCTTGTGCGCGCTTCCACCACCAAAATGGCCCAGAGCCGCCGCAAGCAGCTGGAAAAGCTGGAGATCACCGAAGCGCCCAAGGACGAGACCAACCAGCTCAAGTTCCGGTTTGAATATGACGTAGAACCGTGGAACGAGCTGGTGCTGCTCAAGAACCTGACCATCAAAATAGGGGAGCGCACTCTGCTGGAACCCTTTACCTACACGGTGTGCCGCGGCCAGCGGCTGGTGATCGCAGGCCCCAACGGCGCGGGCAAGTCCACCCTGATGCAGGTGCTGGACGGCAAGCGCCGCCCCTCCGGCGGCATGGTGCGGCTGGGCACCGGCGCACGGCCCAGCATCTTTGCCCAGCAGCAGAACCGTCTGGGGCAGGGCCGGGTCATCGATGTGATCTGGAACAAGTACCCCCGCATGACCGAGCTGGAGGTGCGCAGCCATCTGGCAAAGCTGGGCTTCCGGGGCGAGACGGTGTTCAAGCCCTGCGAGGCGCTTTCCGGCGGCGAGCTGGCCCGCCTGCGCTTTGCGGAGATCGTGCTGGAACGGCCCAACCTGCTGTTTCTGGACGAGCCCACCAACCATCTGGACATCTACACCCGCGAAAACCTTACCGAGGCCCTCATGGCCTACACCGGCACGCTGCTGCTGGTCACCCATGACCGCCACCTGATGAACAGTCTGGCCTGTCCCATCCTCTACCTTGAGGACGGCAAGGCCACCCTCTACCCCAGCTACGATGCCCTGATGGGCCGCAACGCCCCGGCACCTGCCGTGCAGAAGGCCGCCGAACCGGCCAAGACCGGCTACGGCAGGGAGCAGCGCCGCCGCCGCGCAGAGCTGCGCGCCAAGATCAAGGCCTGCGAGGACGAGATGGAAGCCTGCGGTGCACGCGAAGTGGAGCTGGACAACGAGATCAACTCCCCGGAGGTGTACAACGACCCCGACCTGCTGCGCCAGAAGAGCGACGAGCTGAGCGACCTGCGCTTCCATCAGGAAGAGCTGTTTGCCGCGTGGGAAGCTGCCATGGAAGAGCAGGAAAGCTACGAGCAGAGCCAGCAGACCGAAGAGTAAAGGAGAGTGCAGCATGCCCCAAAACAGACGCAGTTACGAAAAAACGCGCCGCATCGCCCTTTCCGGCCTGCTGTTTGCGCTGGCCATGGCACTTTCGTTCATTGAGGGCACGCTCACCATCCCGGGCCTTTTGCCGGGCATGAAGCTGGGCCTTGCCAACATCGTAGTGATGTACGCGCTGTTTTTCATGGGGCCAAGGCAGGCGCTGGTGCTGGACGTGCTCAAGGCACTGTTCGTGTTTCTGGTGTCCGGCTTCACGGCGGGCTTCCTCTCGCTGTGCGGCGGCCTTTTGTCCCTGCTGGTGATGTGGGTGCTGTACTATCTGCTGCCGGTGCGGCCCACATGGTTCATCCTTTCCGTATGCGGCGCACTGGCCCACAACATCGGCCAGCTGCTGGGCGCGGGCGTGATCATCTCGTCGTCGCTGTCGTTCTACTATGCGCCGGTCATGCTGGTGCTGGGCCTTGTGATGGGCGCACTGACCTCCATCACCCTCAAGGCCCTGCTGCCGGCTCTTGGCAAAATGGGCTTCAGTACACAGGAAAAACGGAAGGAAGATTAAAAAATTTCTTTGTTTTTAACGGCCTCGCCCTCTCAGTCTCACTCCGTTCGCCAGCTCCCCCAAAGGGGGAGCCTTTGGCAAAACTGGAAAGTTTACCGTACTGCCAAGGCCTCTCACTTTGGGAGAGGTGGCACGGCGTAAGCCGTGACGGAGAGGGCAAGGACGCTGACGAAAAAACCAACGACCTATGCATCACAGTTGCATTTTGGCCGGAAATCAGTATAATAAGGAAACAACCTGCTATTTTAAAGATAAAATCTCTTGCATACAGCGCTGCCGCCGTGGGAAAGTGCGCGGCAGCCGGGAGGTGTTTGCACTATGAGTGAAAAAGTTACCATCAAGGTGGAGCGCAAAAAGCTGCATCTGCCCACCATCGCCCTGCGGGGGCTGGTGGTGTTCCCCAACAATCTCGTCCACTTTGAGGTGGGCCGCGAAAAGAGCATTGCCGCCGTGGAGTGGGCAATGGCAAATAATTCCAACGTGTTTCTGGTGGCACAGAAGTCCATGGACACCACCGAGCCGCAGCAGGCAGACCTGTTCAGCTACGGCGTGGTGGCCGAGGTCAAGCAGGTGCTGCGCGTCTCCGGGGACCTTGTAAAGGTCCTGGTGGAGGGCAAGTACCGCGCAAAGCTCAGTGCACTGGATGCCAGCGGCGATTTTCTGCTTTCGGAGGTGCGCCCGGCCCCGGTGCGCGCAGGCAAGGCCGACGATGCCGTGGAGACCGAAGCGCTGCTGCGCGCCCTCAAGGCCGGGTTTGACGAGTACCTTGGCATGAACCCGCGCCTTGGCAAGGACGTGGTGTTTGCCATCGTTTCCAGCGACGACCCCGCCTTCCTCAGCGAGTACATGCCCGCAAACCTGCTGTTCCGCTACGAGGACAAGCAGGCTGTGATGGACGAGGGCACCCTGAACGGACGGCTGAAAAAGCTCATCGAGATGCTGCGCCGTGAGTGTCAGGTGATGAAAATTGAAAAGGAGATCGCGGAAAAGGTCAACGAGTCCATGGACAAGAACCAGCGCGATTACTACCTGCACGAACAGCTGCACATCATCAGCGACGAGCTGGGCGAGGGCGACGACACCCACGCCGAGGCCGACGAGTACCGCCGCAGGATCACCGGGCTGCACCTTGCCGAGGACAGCGAGAAGAAGCTGCTCAAGGAAGTGGACCGCCTTGCCAAGATGCAGGGCTCCAATCAGGAGGCAACGGTCATCCGCACCTATCTGGACACCTGTCTGGACCTGCCGTGGAACACCTTTACGGTGGACGACCTTGATATCAGCCGCGCACAGCAGATTCTGGACCGCGACCACTACGGCCTGAAAAAGGTGAAGGACCGCATTCTGGAAACGCTGGCCGTGCGCAAGCTGGCACCGGACGTGAAGGCACAGATCATCTGCCTTGTAGGCCCTCCGGGCGTGGGCAAGACCAGTATTGCACGCTCCATCGCCGAAAGTATGGGCCGCAAGTATGTGCGCATCAGCCTTGGCGGCGTGCGGGATGAAGCCGAGATCCGCGGCCACCGCCGCACCTACATCGGCGCGATGCCCGGCAAGATCATCACTGCCATGATCTCTGCCAAGAGCGCGAACCCCCTCATGCTGCTGGACGAGATCGACAAGCTGGCAGGCGACTTCCGGGGCGACCCGGCCGCAGCCCTGCTGGAAGCGCTGGACCCGGAGCAGAACAGCACCTTCAACGATCATTTCATCGATATCCCGTTCGATCTGAGCCATGTGCTCTTTATCACCACCGCCAACGATCTGGGCAGCATCCCCGGCCCGCTGCGCGACCGCATGGACGTGATCGAGCTGCCCAGCTACACCCGCGTGGAAAAATACAACATTGCCCGCAAGCATCTGCTGCCCAAGCAGCTCAAGGCCTGCGGCCTGACCGGCAAGGTCACGCTGAGCCAGAGCGCGCTGTACGGCATCATCGACGGCTACACCCGCGAGGCCGGTGTGCGCAATCTGGAACGCACCATCACCAGCGTGCTGCGCAAGTGCGCCCGCAAGATCGCCGCAGGCGAGGTGGAAAGCGTCTCCGTTACCGGCACCATGCTGGAACAGCTGCTTGGCCCCCGCTTTGTCAAGCCCGACTTCCTCAACCGCACCAACGCGGTGGGCATCGCCAACGGTCTGGCATGGACCAGCGTGGGCGGCGAAACCCTGCCCATCGAGGTGCAGGTGATGGACAACGGCAGCGGCAAGATCACCGTCACCGGTTCGCTGGGCGACGTGATGAAGGAGAGCGCTCAGCTGGCCGTTACGTGGGTGCGCGTGCACGCCGCCGAGTACGGCATCGACCCGGAAAAGCTCAAGAAGTGCGACCTGCACATCCACGCCCCGGAGGGCGCAGTGCCCAAGGACGGCCCTTCTGCCGGTGTCACCCTGACCACGGCGCTGGTGTCCTGCCTGTCCGGCATCCCGGTGCGCGGTGATGTGGCCATGACCGGCGAGATCACCCTGCACGGCAACGTGCTGCCCATCGGCGGCCTGCGGGAAAAGAGCATGGCGGCCTACCGCGAGGGCATGAAGACCGTGCTCATCCCCAAGGACAACGAACCCGACCTGTATGAGGTGGACGACGAGGTGAAGAAGAATCTCACCTTCCTGCCCATGCAGAGCCTGACGCAGGTGCTGAACGCGGCCCTGCTCAAGCCCCAGAACGCAAAGAAGGCCAAGGCTCCCAGCCGCACCCATGCAAAGAAAAAGGCGGCAGACGCCGCCATCGTGCCGCCCACCGCAGAAAAGCCCCAGCCCGGCGCGGTGTGCTGAGAATAATAGAAACCCTCTCAGTCACGGCTTGCGCCGTGCCAGCTCCCCCGAAGGGGGGAGCTTAAGGGATGTTTTCCACCAGATGAAAGAGCTCCCCCTTCGGGGGAGCTGGCGAGGAACGAAGTGACGAGACTGAGAGGGTTTGACGTACCACAAGAAAGGAAAGCTCCATGAATTACAACAAAGCTGATTTCATTGCCAGCTACGGCATTTCCAGCCAGCTGCCCGAGAGCGACCGCCCGGAGCTGAGCTTTTCGGGGCGGTCCAACGTGGGCAAATCCAGCCTCATCAATAAGCTGTGCAGCCGCAAAAACCTTGCCCGCGTGTCCAGTACGCCGGGCAAAACGGCCACCATCAATTTCTATTCGGTGGACGACTGCTACTTTGTGGATCTGCCCGGCTACGGCTACGCCAAGGTGAGCAACGCCGACCGTGAGCGCTGGGACGACCTCATCAACAGCTACTTTGAAGCACCCCGCCACCACACCCTGCTGGTGCAGCTGCTGGACTGCCGCCACGCCCCCAGCGCCGACGATGAGCAGATGCTGCGCTACCTGCACTATCACCAGATCCCCTACGTGGTGGCCCTGACCAAGGCCGACAAGCTCAAAAAGAGCCAGCTGGCCAAGACGCTGGAAGACTTTGAGAACCTCTGCCGCCCCTATGGCTGCCAGAAGGTGGTGCTGACCAGCGGCGAGAACGGCTACGGCATCCCGGAGCTGCAGGCGGTGCTCAATGCCGCTGTGGCCGGGGAACAGGAAGCGGAGTAAACCATGGCCTACAACGAATTTGCCTATTTCTACGATGAATTCAACGGCGAGGCCGATTACGATGCCCTGTATGCCCACATCCATGCAAAGCTCAAGGAGCACGGCATCCACGACGGCATCCTTGCCGACCTTGGCTGCGGCACCGGTGAGCTGACGCTGATGCTCACGCAGGCGGGCTATGATATGATCGGCATTGACCAGTCCGAGGAGATGCTCTGCGTTGTGCGCGATAAGGCCGAACAGCTGGGCCTTTCCGGCAGGCTGCTGCTGCTCCGGCAGGACCTGCTCAAGCTCGATCTGTACGGCACCATCCGGGGCGCGGTGTCCACCTTTGACACCTTCAACCACATCCCGGACCTCGACACCGCCATTGCCAACGCGGGCTTTTTTATGGAAAAAGGCGGGGTGTTCCTCTTCGATATGAACACGCCCTACAAGCACCGGAACGTGCTGGGCGACAACGCGTTCACCTTTGAGGAAGAGGATGCCGCCTGTGTGTGGCGCAACCACTACGATGCCGCCAACCGCCGCGTGGAGATCACCGTGGACATCGACTACCACGAGACCGGCGAGCACTTCCACGAGCAGTTCTGCGAGTACACCTATGACCTTGACACCATCCGCACCGCGCTGGAAAAGCACGGCTTTGCGCTGGAAAGCGTCTGCGACGGCGAGACCTTCGGCCCGCTGACCGAGGACAGCCAGCGCTATTTCTTCTGCGCAGTCAAGCAGTATACACAATTGGAGGGATAACTTTATGGCAAATCTGATCCGCGGCCTGTCGGAGAACGGCGGGGTCGTGTTCTGCGGTGTGGATTCCACCCAGATCGTCCGCAAGGCCGAAAAGCTGCACACCACCAGCGCCACCTGCAGCGCGGCACTGGGCCGTCTGCTCACCGGCGCGGCCCTGATGGGCTCCATGCTCAAGGACGACCGTGACCAGATCACCCTGCGTGTGTCCGGCGGCGGCCCGGCGGGCGTGGTCATTGCCTGCACCGACGGAACCGGCAACGTGAAGGGCTGCATCGATCACCCCTTGGTGGAGCTGCCCGCAAAGCCGAACGGCCACCTGGATGTGGGCGGCGCTGTGGGCAAAGACGGTGTGCTCACCGTCATCCGGGATAACCGTCTGCAGAAGGAGCCTACCGTGGGTCAGGTGCCGCTGGTCTCCGGCGAGATCGCCGAGGACCTGACCGCCTACTACGCCTACAGCGAGCAGGTGCCCACCGTCATGGCGCTGGGCGTGCTGGTGGACAAAGACCTGTCTATCCTGTGCGCAGGCGGCTTTATGGTGCAGCTGCTGCCCGGTGCCACCGATGCGGAGATCGATCAGCTGGAAAAGAATATCGCGGCCATGCCGTCCGTCACCACCCTGCTGCACGAGGGCAAGACCCCCGAGGACATGATGCAGCTGGCGCTGGCGGGCTTTGACCCCAACGTGCTGGACGAGCGCGATGTGCACTACCAGTGCGACTGCAGCGCCGAGCGCACCAAGGAGATGCTGTTCAGCCTTGGCCGCAAGGAGCTGGTGAGGATGCGCGACGAGGACCCCGCCTGCGAGGTGGTGTGCCACTTCTGCCACAGCAAGTACCAGTACGACCTGAACGACCTGCTTGCCGAGTACGACGCGCAGGCGGCGGAACGTGCCGCTGCAGAGCAGGGGACTTGACAAACCGCTAAAAAATAACTATACTACAAATAGAAAAGGCGCTGTCCGCAATGGTCAGCTTCCCTTCGGCTAAGGAGTCAATAAGAATGACCGCTCAGGTTTGGGAGTCTGGGGCGGTCATTTCTTATTGTTATGGATCTCTTTGAAGATTGCCCATGCGATCTGAAATGTAATCCCAACTGTGCCGCCAACAATGACGAACAGCTGCAGAACCTCTTCCAACTTCATGATGCATCCCCCCTTCCGCGTTTGCGAACGGGGAAACAAACAATAAGCTTTTACGTCCCCCGGACGCTTGCCGGAGGAAAGCATGACCACCTGCGCTTGCAGGTCGGGTTGCGGCACCCAGCATCCGCTTCGCTCTCGCTTGCGTCTTGCTGGCCGCGGCCCCAACAACTTCTCCTTGTTTCTGCCACTGGCAGCAGTCGTCGTTGTTGCAGCACCTTAACGCCACCCTTCGGGGTGGCATTTTTAGTTTAACATACTTTTTGGCGAATTACAACGGGAATCCTTTCACCCGCAGATGTCCGCTGCCACGGTGTAGGTAACGGTATAGTCCAGTACATTGCCGTTCACGGTGCAGTCCTCTTTGCGGGCGATGTGCTCCGCGTCCGGCCATGCGGCGTACAGCGCCTGCAGGCTTTGCAGCCGGGCCAGCGCGGCGGCCTGCGCTTCGGTGCGGCGCAGCGTTTCCGGCTGCTGCACATAGCGGCAGGTCTCCTCCACAGAGCAGGGCAGAGCAAGGCCCAGCAGCGGCACCTCCGGCTGGAAGTGCCGGAGGATCACCGCCGCATGTTCCGGCGCAGGCGCGGCGGGCAGGGAGAAGGTGTGCCCGAACGCTGTCACCCGGTATGTGCGGGTGCACGCGCCGGTGTACTGCTGCACCGTCTCTTCCAAGGGCACGGTGCGGGTGTCGCTCCACTCAAACTGAGCAATTACCGTTCCGGCGGCGGGCGCAAAGATCAGGGTGCCGTCCCGCTCGGCGCGGGCTGTGCCAATGAGGCCCTGCCCGGCCTCCACCTGCTGGCCCGGCTGCACCAGCATGGTGCCGCTGGTAAGGTTCGTGCGCAGAACAGTGCCGCCGCATTTTGCCCGGATGCCATGCAGCGTTCCGGCGGCAATGTCGGGCTTGGGCTTTGCGGCGGCGGCTTCCACTTCCAGCCGTCCTTTGGCAAAATTCAGGCTGGCCCAGGAAAACTCGCCGCTGTGCAAAAGGGCGTACTCCCCGGCGGTGAGCTTTGCCTCGGTCACAGCCGCACCGGGCTGCAGGCCCGCTTCCCGCAGGACGGCGCAGGCCCGCGCAGCCTGTCCGGTGGTGAGGGAAGAGGTGTCCGCATACCAGACGAACTGCTGTGCAAAGAGCAGCAGCGGCACAAACACCGCCAGCCCCGCCCAAAGCCCGGCCCGGCGCAGCAAAGGGCGCAGACGGAAATACAGCCCCAGCTTCCGGCGGATGCGCAGCCGCACCCGGTGCTTGCGGGCCAGCGCGGCAAGGCGCGGGTACTGCCACGCGGCGCACCGCCCACCAAACCCTCCCGGCAGGGCCGTTACCCCGTAGGGATGCAGCCCGGCCCGGGCGGCAGCGGTAAGCAGGGCTTCGGTGCTGCCATTGCATGCGGTGAACTCCACCGCGGCCCAAAGGCTTACCGGTTCCATGGGCACCTCCTAGTCATCCGCAAAGTCCGTGCGCACGAACCGCCCCCGCAGGGTCAGGCGGCTGGCGGTAAGGGTGACGATCTTCAGCCCGTCGCCGTAGATGGTCAACCGGCCATGGGGCATCTGCAGGCACAGCCGGTCGGGGCTGTAGGCCAGAATGCGGCAAAAGTGCTCCACCTCCATGCGGCCCCCGCTCAGGTAGACGGCAGGGGCGTGGTAAAAGCCCTGCGGCGGCTGACGGAACAGCAGGGCCAGCCAGCTTTGCAGCAAAAGCCGCTTTTTGCGCTTGGCACACATCCCATTCCCTCCCATCCCGCAGTTCTGCCCGCGGCGCGCTGCTACATATATATGGATGCGGAGGGCTGAGTTATGAATCGAAGCTGGAATTTCCGGCGGGGCGTGCTGCTGGCGCTGGCAGGGTACACGGCGTTTCTGGTGTTTGCCGCGCCGCAGCGCTGTGCCGATGCCCTGCAGGCGGGGCTGCGGCTGTGCGGCGGGCCGCTGCTGGTATCGCTGTTTCCTTTCCTCATCGTATCGGCGCTGGCGGCAGGCTGCGGGGCCGGGCAGTGGCTGGGCTTTGTGTTCCGGCCTGCGGCGCGGCTCATGGGCATCCGGGCAAAGGGTGCGGGCGGCGTGCTGCTCATTGGGGCCTTGGGGGGCTTTGCACCGGCGGCGGTGGCTGCGTCCGAAGCCGTGCGCACCGGTCAGCTCACCTCCCGGCAGGCCTCGGCGCTGCTGCCCGCCTGTGTGTGCAGCGGGCCGTCCTTTGTCATCCTCACGGTAGGGCAGCAGATGCTGGGCAGCCGCGCGGTGGGGGTGCGGCTGTTTGCGGCCCAGCTGCTGGCGGGATACCTCACGGCGGCACTGCTGTGCCGGATGCAGGGCGGGGCCGGGCAGGCTCCCCCCGCGCAGGGGGAAACCATTCCGCTGCCCGCACTGGACGCGGTGATCGCGCAGGCGGCAGTGACCTACCTGAAGCTCTGCGGCTTTGTGCTGTACTTCCGGCTGCTGGCGGCAGGGTGCGGGGCATTGCTGCCACAGCCGTGGGCGGCGCTGCCCGCCATGCTGCTGGAAGTGTGTTCCGGCTGCGATCAGGCCGCCCGCACCGGGCTGTGGGCCAGCACGCTGTGCTGTGCGGCGCTCAGTGTGCAGGGGGTGTCGGTGCTTTTGCAGGTGCGCACCATCTGCCCGGCCGAGATCTCGCTGCGGCCTTTGCTGGCAGCGCGGGCGGTGCATCTGCCGCTTTCGGTGGCGCTGTTCTGGCTGGGCAGCACCGTGCCGGTGCAGGCCGTGCAGACCTTTACCACCCTGACCGAACGGGTGGTGGTGCTGCGCCGCGTGCCGCTGGACTGCGCCCTGCTGGCCTTTGCCGTGTGCTGCATCACGGTGGAGGAGTTGGCGAGGAGTTAAGGTGCGGGCTGGGCTGCGTGCTGGGAGCTTTCTCCGCGAACAGCGACGGGTTGCGGCACCCAGCAGCCGCTTCGCTATCGCTTGCGTCTTGCTGGCCGCGGCCCCAACAGCAACTCCCTGTTTCCGCCGCTGGCGGCGGTCGTTGCCGTTGCAGGACTCCAGTCCCGCCCCAACGCTTGCGCGCCGGGGCCCCACCCCCAGGACATTCGCTGGAGAAACTCCCAGCCCACAGCCCTTGGTTTCAGGGAACTTTATCAGGTGCTACTGTAGGAGCGTTATCTGAGCAAGTTTAAACTTTTAAATGATACAACGATTAAAAAGTAACTTTGTCAAGGTGAGAAAGTTCCATTGTTCTGAGAAAGTTCCAACTTTGTCAAATATCCGAACTTTGTCAAGCTGACAAACATCAAATTTATAACGTAGATCAGTATTTAAAATGGAACTTTGTCAGATGTTTCTCCACAGTAGCAGGTATACCAGCGATTCCTGCCATCTTTTCCACGGATCGCTTGCTTTGCGATTTGGCTGGACTTCGTGAGGTCACTGTACACACGGTTGTATGTACTGTCACTGCACCCGACCTCCCGCAGGACGGCGGCGCGCAGCTCGTTGCTGGGCATCGACCCAAGGCGGCTCTCGGACAGAACGTTCAGGATGGCGCTGCGGGTGTCCTGCCGGGTCTCCGCCGTGCGCACCCGCCGCTCCTCAATGAAGTCGGCATCCTTCTTGTCGGTGTAGCCGTCAAACACGGCCCGCGCGGTCTTTACGCCTTCCACCTCCACATCGTCGATGTGCAACAGCACCGTCTGCTGGGGGCGGGCGTAGCTGTTTTTCTCGTGGCTGAGATAAATTTTGCCGTCGTTCTTGGCGCGGCCCATCATCAGCACGCTGCGGGCCATGTCCCAGATATCCGAGCTGTCGGCCAGACGTGCGCGGCCGGAAACGCCCTGCTTTTTGTTGGAGTGCATCACGATGAGCACCGCGCAGCCCTGCTTTGCGGCAATGGCGCGCAGCGGCAGCAGGGCACTGCGCATCTGGTTGCGGCTTGCCATCTCCACATCGGCGGGCAGAAAGCTCTGCAGCGGGTCCACGATGAGCAGCAGCGGCCCGGCCTTGGCGGCAAAATCCGCCAGTGCCTGGTCCTTGAGGGTAAGGGGCTGGCCGGTCTTGCCAAAGTAGTCGTCGGCGGTCAGCACCAGCACCCGGTTCATGTCGGCCCCGGCCGCCAGCAGACGGGCCTTGAGCACCTTGCCGGGGTCGTCCTCGCCCGCAAGCAGCAGCACCTTGCCGGTCTGCTGCGGCGGCAGCGGAAAAAAGCCGGAGGTCTTGCCCGCCGTCACATAGGCAATGAGCTGTGCCTGCCAGATGCCCTTGCCGGTGCCGCCGTCGGCACCCAGCAGCGACACTTCGCCCAGCGGCAGCAGCTGCGGCACCAGCCACGCCACGCTCTGCATGGGCACATCGGCCAGCAGGCCGGGCTGCGCCGCGCTGCCCTCCAGCGCAAGCTTGCGCTGCTTTGCGTCCGCGTTCACGGCTGCCATAAAGGCTGCGGGGTCGGCCTGCCACGCCTGCTTGCAGGTGTTGAGCCATTGATCGATCTTGTAATTGACGGCGGGCAGCTGCATGTTGCAGGCTGCGCCGCGCACGTCGTCCAGCAGGTCTTCCCGTGCAGCCGGGTCGGTCTGGTGGAACATTACCGCAAAGGTCAGGCGGCTGAACAGCTGCTGCTCGGTCCTGCAGGCGTCCAGCATGTTCAGAAAGTCTGTGCGGTCCTGAATGGATACTCCCAAAATACATTTCTCCTTTCGCTGTGGTTTATAACTGGAAGCAAAACCAAATGTTGTTGCTATAAGTATAACTCTGAAAAAACAACGTGTCAACAAATAGTTTTTGCGCAAAAAGCCACAGCTTCCGGGGTGAAAATGCACAGGAAAATGGGGAAAGAAAAAGAGAAGGCGGGCACCTTCTCTTGACAAAACGGCAAAAAATAACTATACTACAAATAGAAAAGGTGCTGTCCGCAATGGTCAGCTCCTTCCGGTTGGATCAATAAGAATGACCGCTTACCGTTTGGAGACAGGGGCGGTCATTTCTTATTGTTATGGATCTCTTTGAAGATTGCCCATGCGATCTGAAATGTAATCCCAACTGTGCCGCCAACAATGACGAACAGCTGCAGAACATCGTTCAACACCATGATGCATCCCCCCTTCCGCGTTTGCGAACGGGGGAACAAACAATAAGATTTTACGTCCCCCGGACGCTTGCCGGAGGGAAGCATGACCACCTGCGCTTGCAGATAGCACCTTAACGCCACCCTTTGAGGTGGCATTTTTAGTTTAGCATACTTTTTGACGAAATACAATAAGAAGACAATGCAGAAAGGCCGCTGATGCGCCTTGAAAACCTGATTGCTGTATGTTAAAATGACACTGAGAAGGGAAGTGGTGCAATTGCCGGTACTGAGCATTTTTTACGGCATCATTGTCAGAATGTACCGCGAACAGGGTGGAAAGCATAATATGCCGCATATCCACGCAGAATATTCCGGTGAAGAGATCGTGGTTGCGCTGGACGGTACGGTTCTGGAAGGCAGCTTTCCGAAGAACAAGCTGAAACTGCTGGAGGCATGGATCGTGATCCATCATGAGGATCTGGAAGCCAACTGGAAGCTGCTGAGCAATGGTGAACAATTCTTCCGCATCGACCCGCTGAAGTAAGGAGTGATTCTGGATGTTACAGCCGAAGCTGACAAAGGTGGAACCCGTAAAACCGCTGAAGCTCTGCCTTTATTATGAGACGGGCGAGGTAAAGCTGTTTGATGCAGCCCCTTATGCCACCGGCTCGTGGTACGGCAGGCTGCAGGATGAGCGTTACTTTGCTACCGTGCATCTGCTGCCGGGCGGTATTGGCATCGAGTGGGAAGAGGGGCAGGATATCGCCCCGCATGAGCTGTACGAAAACAGCGTTCCTGTGAAGAAAACAGCATAAAATGCAAAAGGCCGCTGCGTTCACATGCAGCGGCCTTTCCATTTGATGGGGAGTATTCAGCGGCGGTTTACTGGATGCCGGTCACAGGATAGTCCTGATCCTCAACGGCCTTCTTCAGCACGTCGTCGGCAACCTCGGCGTTCAGGGTGACGATGGCGGTGCCGGCCTCGTGGCTCACCACGGCCTCGTCCACCTCGGGCAGGGCTTCCAGAGCCTTCTTCACGCGGGCTTCGCAGTGGCCGCACATCATGCCTTCCACCTTCAGGGTCTTTTTCATAGCAGTGTCCTCCTTGGTACTCTCTTTATTTGCAACCGCTGCGGGCTGTGCGGAGACAGCGGGCAGGGAAGCAGCATTTTTTGCCGCACGATCGTGCTTTGTGCTGTGCACGTCGAACAGGTTCAGGCGCAGGGCGTTGCTTACCACGCAGAAGCTGGAAAGGCTCATGGCAGCAGCACCGAACATGGGGTTCAGCGTCAGGCCGAAGGGGATGAACACGCCTGCGGCCAGCGGGATGCCGATGATGTTGTAGATGAACGCCCAGAACAGGTTTTCGTGGATGTTGCGCAGGGCAGCGCGGCTCAGGCGGATGGCGGCGGGCACGTCCGACAGCTTGGAGTTCATCAGCACCACGTCCGCCGCGTCGATGGCAACGTCGGTGCCTGCGCCGATGGCGATGCCGGTGTCGGCACGGGTCAGGGCCGGGGCATCGTTGATGCCGTCGCCCACCATGGCCACCTTGCCGGATGCCTGCAGCTGGCGGATGACCGCTTCCTTGCCGTCGGGCAGCACGCCTGCGATCACCTCGTCCACACCGGCCTGCCTGCCAATGGCAGCAGCGGTGCGCTGGTTGTCACCGGTGAGCATGACCACGCGGATGCCCATGGCCTGCAGCTCCCGGATGGCGCGGGGGCTGTCCTCCTTGATGGTATCGGCCACCGCGATGATGCCCAGCAGACGGCCTGCTCCGCCGAAGAACAGGGGCGTTTTGCCCTGTGCGGAAAGGGCTGCGGCCTTCTCCTGCAGCTGTGCGGGCACGGTGACTTTGGCGCCGATAAAGGACGCATTGCCGCCAAAGATCTCCACGCCCTCCAGCTTTGCGGCCAGACCGTTGCCCGGCAGGGCGGCAAAGCCGGATACCTCGGGGGCGGTGAGCTTCTGCGCGTCGGTGCAGGCCAGCACGGCCTTTGCCAGCGGGTGCTCGCTCTTGCGCTCCAGTGCGGCGGCAAGGGTGAGCAGCTCCGCCTCGGAAACGCCCTCGGCGGGCAGAATGTCGGTCACTTTGGGTTCGCCGCTGGTGATGGTGCCGGTCTTATCCAGCGCCACGATCTGGGTGCGGCCTGCAGCTTCCAGCGAAGCGGCGGTCTTGAACAGGATGCCGTTCTTTGCACCCAGCCCGTTGCCCACCATGATGGCAACCGGCGTTGCCAGACCCAGCGCACAGGGGCAGCTGATGACCAGAACGGAGATGCCGCGGGCCAGCGCATAGCCCAGCTCCCGGCCCAGCAGCAGCCACACGATGGTGGTGACCACCGCGATGGAAATGACCGCAGGCACGAAGAAACCGGACACCGTATCGGCGATTTTTGCAATGGGGGCCTTGGTGGCGGCGGCATCGCTGACCATCCGGATGATCTGGGCAAGGGTGGTGTCCTCGCCCACGCGGGTGGCCCGGCACTGCAGGAAACCGGACTGATTGGTGGTGGCAGCGCTCACCTTATCGCCCGCAGCCTTGTCCACGGGGATGCTCTCACCGGTCAGGGCGCTCTCGTTCACGGCGCTGGTGCCTTCCAGCACGATGCCGTCCACGGGGATGTTCTCGCCCGGGCGCACCACAAAGATGTCCCCCTTCTGCACCTGCTCGATGGGCACAGTCACTTCGGCACCGTCCCGCAGCAGGGTGGCGGTCTTGGGGGCAAGCTTCATCAGGCTCTTGAGCGCGTCGGTGGTCTTGCCCTTGGAGCGGGCCTCCAGCATCTTGCCCACCGTGATGAGGGTCAGAATCATGGCAGCGGACTCAAAGTAGAACTCCATCATATAATGCATGACCAGCTCACTGTTGCCGTCCATCTGCGCGCGGGTCATGGCGAACAGGGCGTAGGTGCTCCACACAAAGCTTGCCATGGAACCCATGGCCACCAGCGTGTCCATGTTGGGCGAGCCGTGGAGGAGCCCCTTGAAGCCGTTGATGAAGAACTTCTGGTTGATGACCATGACGATGCCGGCCAGCAGCAGCTGCACAAGGCCCATGGCGATGTGGTTGCCGTCGAACCAGCGGGGCAGGGGCCAGCCCCACATCATGTGCCCCATGGAGAAGTACATCAGCACCAGCAGAAAGCCCAGCGACGCAATGAGCCGCCGCTTGAGCTTGGGGGTCTCGTGGTCGGCCAGTGCGTCAAGGTCGGCGCTGGTGGCGCTGGCAGCCGCCGCGCCCGCACGCTTGGGGCTGGCACCGTAACCGGCATCCTGCACGGCCTTGATGATCTCGGCAGAGCTGGCGGTGCCCTCCACGCCCATGGAGTTGGTCAGCAGGCTTACCGAACAGCTGGCAACGCCGGGCACCTTGCTCACGGCCTTCTCCACCCGGGCGGAGCAGGCTGCGCAGCTCATGCCGGTAACGTTGTATTGTTCCATAAAATATCACTCCTACGTTGAGTATGCACGGAAAAGGGCCTCTTATTTCATGAGCTTGGGCAGAAGATTCACCAGCTCGTCCAGCTTTGCCTCGCTGCCCGCACGCAGGTCGTCCGCCACGCAGGTGGAGATGTGCTGTGCCAGCAGCTCTTTGGAAAAGCTGTTCAGCGCCGAGTTCGCCGCCGCCACCTGCACAAGGATGTCCACGCAGTAGGCATCCTTTTCCAGCATGCCGCGGATGCCGCGCACCTGCCCCTCGATGCGGCTGAGCCGGTTCAGCAGGGCCTTGTGCTCCTCCGGGGTGCGGTCCTTGTGGCGGCAGCAGGAGGGGGTGACGCTTTCGGTGGGCACAGCGGATGCGTCAACGGCCGGAGCCGTGGCAGCTTCGGGCTGGGCGGGCGTGCCGCAACAGCAGCAGGGCTTTTTCTCGTTGTCCATAAAATATCTCCTTTACCCATAGGGGGTATACGTCTTATAGCATGAGTATAGCACAGCAAACCCGATAAATCAAGTAGGGAATTGAAAAATACAAACAAAAAGAGGGAAGGCACTGCAAATGCCTTCCCTCTATCAAATATCTTTTACTTCTCCAGAATCCGCGGCACAAACAGGCCCAGCATCTTGCCCCACCAGTACCACTCGTGGGAGACATCGCCGCCCCAGACCTCGAGGTGGGCGGGCAGGCCCTGTGCGGCCAGCACATCGGCCAGCGCCTGCGTGTCGGCTTTGGCATCGTCCTCGTAGGCACCCTGACCGGCGCAGAGCATCAGGCTGTTCTCCTCGGCCTTTGCCAGAGCCAGCTTGTCGGCGATGCCGTTCTCGGCCAGATACTGCAGGGGAGAGCAGCGCAGCACCAGATCGTCGGCTTCACTGCCCCAGAAACGGGCCAGATCGTAGATGCCGGAAAGGCCGATGGCACCGGCAAAGAGCTTGGGACGGCGCAGGCGGCAGTTGACGGCGTGCACAGCGCCAAGGTCGATGCCCACACACCACAGCTTGGCATCCTTTGCGGCACCGTTCAGGGCCAGCACCCGGGGAGCCAGCTCGGCGGTAAGGTAGACGAAGTACTTTTCCTCCATCTCGGCGCGGCGGCGCACCGGGATGTCGCCGTTCAGTACGGCCTCGCCGTCAATGCTGTCGGCGCAGAACAGCTGCACCTTGCCCTCGTTCAGCAGCGGGGCAATGGCATCGGGCATGCCGTTGTTCTCCCAATCATAAAAGCGGCCGCCGCGGGCAGGCAGGGCCAGCACCGGCACACCGGCGCTGCCGTATACCTTGAACTCCATCTCGCGGTTCAGCACGCTGCTCCACTCTTTGTAATAGGTACCCTGGATCATAAATCAAGCACTCCTTGTTTCTATATTCACCGGCCCGGGCGCAGTCGCTGCACGTCGGTGCCGGTCGTTAGCGATCAAAAGAAAGCTTTCTCTGGAAATATCACACGAACTGGTTGCGCTGGGCATCGTACTCGTAGCCCACAGCTTTGAGCTTTGCGCACAGATCTGCCTTGTCGGCATCCATGTCTTCGCACAGAGCATCGAGGTTTTTGTAAAAATCACGCAGCTTCAGGTTCACCACGCTCAGCAGCATGATGGGATCGTTGGGCAGAGCCATGTGTTTTGCCTCCTTACAGCAACAAAAAAAGCCGGCCACTCGACAAAGTGACCGGCCACATACACCAAATTAGACAGCGCGGGTAACTTTGCCAGCGCGCAGGCAACGGGAGCATGCGTAGACGTACTTGGGAGAACCCTCAACGACCGCCTTGACACGACGGACATTCGGCTTCCAGGTACGGTTGGAACGACGATGAGAGTGAGAAACCTTGATACCAAAGGCAACACCCTTGCCGCAGCATTCACATTTAGCCATGGTACTTGCACCTCCTGCAGTGAAGTAAGGAATCAAAATAATCAGCTTGACTATTGTAGCAGATTGCCGGGCAAAATGCAAGCCTTTTTTCAAAAAATATTGCGTTTTTTTGGAAAACTGCCCCGATGCACTCAGATGCTGTTTTTTGTTACGATCCCTTGTGTGAAAATGTGATTTGGAGCAGCCCGCAGGCTGCAACGGCGACGACCGCCGCCAGTGGCGGAAACAGGGAGAAGCTGTTGGGGCAGCGGCCAGCAAGACGTGAGTGCCGTTCAAGGCACGAAACGAATGCTGGGTGCCGCAACTCGTAGACAAATCACGAATTAAAAATAAAATTCCGCTGAAATGATCAGAGCGAAGCGGAGATCATTTTAAATCGTCTGGACACCCCTTGTCTAAAACCTCAAAAAATAGTATTATATATGGTATACTGAAAAAAGGCAGGAATATCGAATGACCTCTCAGGGCATCTATTATCTCATCCGCGCGCTGGTGGCGCTGGTGGCCATCCCCTTCCACGAGTGCGGCCACGCGCTGGCAGCATGGCTGCTGGGCGACGACACCGCAAAGCGGCAGGGGCGGCTCTCCATGAATCCCTTTGCCCACTTTGACCTGCTGGGCACGCTGTGCATGGTGTTTGCGGGCGTGGGCTGGGCAAAGCCCGTCTCCACCGACCCCCGCAATTTCAAAAACCCCAAGTGGGGCATGGCCCTCACCGCGCTGGCTGGCCCTGCGGCAAACATGCTGCTGGCCTATGTGGGCATGGTGGTGTGGAAGCTCATGTACTACTGGGCACCGGTGAACGATGCCACCATCTACATTGCCATGTTCCTGCAGTACCTTGTGCTGATGAACGTGAGCCTTGCCGTGTTCAACTTGATCCCGGTGCCGCCGCTGGACGGCAGCCGCATCCTGCTGGTGCTGCTGCCCCGGCGCATCTACTTTGGCCTGATGAAGTACGAGCGCTATATCATGATCGCCCTGCTGGCGGCAGTGTGGTTCGGCGCACTGGATACCCCCCTGTACTACCTGAACAATATTGTGTGGGAGCTGCTGGGCAAGGGCACCGGCTACATTGATAAGATCGCGTATTCCGTCTACTATGCCGGCCTTGGGACGGTGGTGTGAGCGTGGCAGAAGAACTGACCTTCCATCTGGAAGATTTTGACGGCCCGCTGGAATTATTGCTGGCGCTTGTGGCCAAACATAAGATGGACCTGCACAACATCCCCATTCTGGAGCTGATCGACCAGTACACCGCCACGGTGGCGCGGGCCGACCCGGACCCGGAAGCCGCCAGCGCCTTCATCGAGATGGCCGCGCGGCTGGTGGAGATGAAAAGCTACCTGCTTTTGCCCCGCAGCGAAGAGGGCGAGCGCATGAAGCAGGAGTTCACCGGCCAGCTGATCGAGTACGACCAGTGCCGCCGCATGGCTGCGCTTTTGCGCCAAAAGGCCGGAGCTGCGCCGGTTTTTGTGCGTCCGCCCATGGAGATGGAGTTCGATAACACCTACGACCTGCACCATGCGCCGCAGGTGCTGGCGGATGACTGGGCCGTTCTTTCCGGCCGCACCAAGCTGCGCCGGGAGCCTACCCAGCAGCAGTTCGAGCCGCTGGTCACAGCGCCCATGGTGTCGGTGACGAGCCGGGTGGTGTACATTCTGCGGCACCTGATCAGCGGTACAGCGGCAAAAATGAGCCAGCTGTTCAGCCGCCAGCAGACCCGCAGCACCAACGTGGCCACCTTTCTGGCCTTGCTGGAGCTGGTGCGCGGCGGCCGCGTAAAGCTGGACGACGAGGGCCGGCTGACCATGCAGCGGGGCCGCATCCAACGTGATAAGGAGAAGGAATGAACCAGAAACAGATCCGTGCAGCCGTGGAAGCCATGCTGTTTGCCAGCGGCGACCCCATTGGTGCCGACAAGCTGGCCCAGGCGGTGCAGCTGCCGCAGCTCAGCGTGGAAGCCGCGCTGGAAGCCCTGCGGGAGCGCTACGCCCGGGAGGACAGCGGCCTGTGCCTGCTGCACCTGAACACCCGCTGGCAGCTTGCCACCAAGACCGAGTGGGCCGACTGCATCCGCCGCCTGCTGGACAGCCGTCGCGCAGTGCCCCTTGGCCCCGCCGCCATGGAGACCCTGACCGTGATCGCCTACAACCAGCCGGTGTCCCGCGCCTTCATCGAGCAGGTGCGCGGCGTGGATTCCTCGTCCAGCGTGTCGGGCCTGCTGGAAAAGGGCCTCATTGAGGAAGCCGGCCGTCTTGACCTGCCGGGCAGGCCGGTGAGCTTCCGCACCACCGACACCTTTTTGCGGGTGTTCGGCCTTTCTTCTCTGGCCGACCTGCCGCCGGTGCACGGGCAGGAAACGGAAACGAACGCATCACCGACGGAAAGTGAGGGGTAACGCATGGGAGCATTCCTCGCCGCGCTGGGCGCAGTGCTGCTGTTCATCCTCCGGGTGATCGGCATTCTGCTGCTGGTGGTGCTGATCTTACTGGTGCTGTTGCTGCTGTGCCCCTTCTGCGCAGACCTGTGCTGGGAGCACGGCGTGCTCACCGTAAAGGCCGGTGCGCTGGGCATCACTTTCCCGGTGTTCCAGTACCCGAAGCCGGAGCCGCCGCCTGCACCGGAAAACCCGGAGCCGCCCAGGGGCTTTGGCAAGGTCAAGGCAAAGTTTGCCGCATGGCGGGCCGAGCGCAAGCGGAAAAGGGCAGAGGAGAAGGCCCGCAAAAAGGCCGCTGCCGCCAAGGCAAACAAGCCCGCCCAGCCGCGCAAAAAGGCAAAGATCACGCTGGAGATCCTCTGCACCATGCTCAAAGGTGCGGGCACTTTGACCAAAGCTGTGTTCGGTGCGCTGCGCATCACAAAAATACAGGTGCGCCTTGGTGTGCGCGGGGAGGACCCCGCCGCCGCTGCCCGCAGCTACGGCAAGCTGCAGGCGTGGCTGTACCCGGTGCTGGGCGTGCTGGACCGCTTTCTCTGGCTGCAGTTCGATGAGCTGCGCATCCTGCCGGACTTTGGCAGCGGGCAGCCCACCGTGGAGGACCGGGTGTCCTGCCGGGTGAGCGCGCAGGCACTGTTCATCGTCCTTGCGGCGGTGCGGGTGCTGTACGAGTTCTGGCGCAAAAAAGTATTGGACATCTTCCTATAATGTGGTACACTATACGTGTATCCGGATCTGCAGACAACGGGCCTTTGCCCGAATCAAACCGATAAAGGAGAGCTGTTTTATGGCTGAGCATCCCATTCAGGGCCTGATGAACGTTACCATGGAGAAGATCCACCAGATGGTGGACTCCAACACCATCATTGGCAAGCCCATCATCACCGAGGACGGCACCACCATCCTGCCGGTTTCCAAGGTGAGCTTTGGCTTTGCCTCCGGCGGCACCGACTTTGACGGCAAGAACGCCGCCAACAAGGACCTGTTTGGCGGCGGCTCCGGTGCGGGTGTGAACATCCAGCCGGTGGCCTTCCTCGTGGTAAAGGACGGCTGCGTGCGCACCATCCAGCTGTCGGACAACGCCGACACCATCAACCGTGCCCTGACCATGCTGCCGGAGCTGGTGGACAAGGTTGCCGCCCTCATCAAGAAGGACGAAAAGAAGGAAGAGCCTGCTGCTCCTGCGGAGCAGTAAGGGAGGGGGCTTGGCACCGGACACTCCGTCCCGCCTGCGCTCGCCAGACCACCAGCGTGGTGTAGCCCTCGCACTTCCCGTCGGGCTTTTTTGTCGATTTTAGTCGCAGCCTGCACTTTAGACATGGCTTCGCGCATCTTGCCGGAGTATCCGGTGCCGATCCCGGCAGGACGGCAGGGAGTTTCTCCAGCGAATGTCCTGGGGGTGGGGCCCCGGCGCGCAAGCGTTGGG
>ERZ791865.1141-NODE-1141-length-28584-cov-5.641768_pt1 | contig 28584 bp, 17 predicted proteins | sample MGYA00509942_ERZ791865 | MGnify/ENA primary metagenome ERZ791865 (study PRJEB30046, sample SAMN00792098) | human gut metagenome | study: EMG produced TPA metagenomics assembly of the A metagenome-wide association study of gut microbiota in type 2...
GAGCAAATCGTTGCAGGAAGTCAAAAAGTTACTTACATTTATAGTGCGTCGGGCGAAAAACTCGCGACGAACGCGAACGGTTCTTTGACTTATTACCGCTCGGTGATGGTTTACGGCCATGACAATAAGTTGCTGTACATGCTCCATCCCGAAGGAACGGTATCCCGCACGGAGGGTTCCGCCGGAACGTCCTACACCTACAACTACTTCAAGACCGACCACCTGGGCAGTACGCGCGTGATGCTTACGGCGGTTGACGGCGTATTGCAAGCTTCCCAGACAACGGACTATTATCCTTTCGGTCTCTCATTCGAGAACAACAACTTGAATAAGAATAAATACTTGTTCAGCGGGAAGGAGTTCCAAGACGGTCAGTTGGGAGGTTCGATACTCGGTTGGTACGATTTCGGGGCCCGGTTCTACGATCCTGTGCTGGGACGCTGGTTCAACGTCGATCCGGTAGCTCGCTTCGCCAACCCTTATCTGTATTGCGTCAATAATCCGGTCATGAGTATCGATCCGGATGGGCGTAATCCAGTGGTTATTATTGTTGCACTTCTTGTCGCAGGTGGTACCATTAATGTGGTTGCCAATTGGGATAATATCGAGAACTTTTGGCAAGGTTTAGGCTTTTTTGCAACGGGTGCCGGTTCGGCGGCATTGGCGATATGGGGAGGTCCTGCAGGTCTGATCGGAGGAGGCTTTCTAAACGGTTCCGGGAATGCCGCCCTGTCGGGCGCTGACGGCGCAGATGTGCTCAAACAGGGTATTATCAGTGCGGGTGTTGCAGGGGTATCCGCGCCTGTGGGGTATGCTTTTTCCAAAGCCTCGAATTGGACATTCAATGGTCTGAAAAACGGCAGTTTGCTCAAACAAATCGCCGTACAAACGACGACGGGCTATGCCACCGGCGTGAGCATGGCGTACTTGGTTCAAGGAATTTCTACCGGAGAATGGGGCGAAGAAACGTGGAGTTATGCTGCTAATGCTGGTTGGAAAAGCGCTGTAAATGCCAATATTACCGGTTTGGGATTCAGATTTTATAAAGCAAATGTTGAAAACAAAGACTTTATGACACTGAAGCCGAAAGGTGATAAAGTTACTGTCATCGGGGAATCAATGAAACGTGTCAATAAAGCTGCAGCTGAAATTCCGGGAGCGAAGACATTGAATGACATGCCTGAATTCAAAGGTCAGCCTTATCAAATTGAATCTAAAATGATGGAGTATAATCGTAAATGGATTTTAGAACAAATGCGTGGACCTAATACGATATATGATATTGGTCCTGATCCTATGAGGGCTAGACCAAGTATGTTTTATCAAATGGAACAACGAATGCTTCAGAATTACGATAAATTGCATCCGGACTCACCTAAACCTGTTATAAGAAAATAAATATAGTTTTATGGGAAAGAATAGTTTCATTGAGGGTGTCGATTTTATTAAATTAGTCGATTATTATTTCGACTTTTTGGACACAGATTGGCATGCTTGTAAAGTTGAAGAAGAAATAGTAGGGCAATTTTATTACTCTATTACATTCCAAATCCCCAATGCGTATAACATATCAATTAATCTTGAAAATGCAGAAAGTTATCTCGATGTTGTAATTTTCACTTTAGATCATCATGGAAAAGAATCAACATGGGAAAATTCTGAAACATATCATCTTTCGCAATTCAACGACTATTTGAAAAATAAAATAACTCAAAAAGACCATATGACAAATAAGGCTTTTTTTCAAACATATTCAAAAACTACGGATATAGAAAAATTGTTATTGGGAGCTGCCCAGAAATTGAGATTGTTTTTAATCTATTATTTGTATGGTAGTAACAACGTAAAACAAGTATCTCGTAAATGATGATTCTACAAAAAATTATGTTTGCGGATATTGTGCAGTGATATAATTAAATTAAAGGTTATTTTGATGATGAGGAATGGCGACTGTATTACGGTCGCCATTCCTCATTCGTTTCTACAGTTTCAATAATTCTTATATAGGCTGAATCTTCGGAAGCATTTGTATTGCAGGCAATCAGAAAATTAGTTATATTTACGATGCAAGTGGTAAAAAGCTCGCTGTAAACGCGAACGGTTCTTTGACCTATTATTGTGGTGTAATGGTCTACGGAAATGACAATAAGTTATTGTACATGATCCATCCCGAGGGTACCATTACGCGCGAAGAAACTTCCTCCGGGGATACTTACACGTACAACTATTTCAAAACCGACCACATGGGCAGCACTCGTGCGATGCTAAGCGCTGTGGACGGTACTTTGCAAGCATCCCAAAGAACCGATTACTATCCTTTCGGGCTCTCGTTCGAAAACAACAATCTGAACAAGAACAAGTACCTGTTTAGCGGGAAAGAGTTCCAAGACGGGCAAGTGAACGGATCGATGTTGGGATGGTATGATTTCGGAGCTCGCTTTTATGATCCGGTTTTGGGAAGATGGTTCAATATGGACCCGGCATCTCAGGTAGCCAATCCGTATCTGTTCTGCGGCAACAGTCCGATGATGTACGTCGATAAAGACGGAAGAATCTTCTGGTTAATACCGGCTATTGCCATCGGGGCAGCTATCGGAGCTGCGTCTTATACGATGAGTATTGCTTTCAGCGAAGGCGGATTCCAAAATTGGAACTGGGGCGGTTTCTTCAAATCCATCGGTATCGGAGCTGCGTCAGGAGCAATCACGTCAGGAATCGGGCAAATATTTCCAGCGATGAGCCAGTTAGGGACGCTTGGAGAAAAGATATCCAATGAATTCGGTCGGGGTTTTATGCACGGCATGGTTCAAGGAGGAGCTTCAGCGTTGGGCGGCGACGATTTTCTCAGCGGTTTTGCTTCGGGAGCATTGGGCTCATGGGCTGGACACGGATTCCAAGCATGGGAAGGTGTCGGAGATACTGGCCTTGGAGCGTATGCCATGGGAGGACTCTCCGGAGGACTTGGCGCTGTTGCTACCGGCGGGAATTTCTGGAAAGGCATGGGGCAAGGCATGATTACTACCGGACTTAATCATGCAGTCTGGCACGAAGTAGCCCGTTTGAATGGAGAGCTACCTAACTATTCAGGAAAATATAATCCAACCACAAGGCGAATGGAAGGATGCGTCTTCGCAACATGGAAAAGTATTCTCCAATATTTAGGAATCGAGAAATATAAGGATATAGAAATTAAGCCTCAAGGAAGCGATATTGATGATTATGCAGACGAAATAAAGCAACCGAAAAGTCAGGTAGCGGCTGATGGTAAGGTCGTGGCATCGGTTATTTCGCAAAATCGACCTGTGGCTATGCAGTATATTCCCGTTGGTCAGACTGATGGGCATGCGGTTGCGATTTCGGCTGTATACGAACGTTTTGGGAAATATAAATTTAAAATAATGGATCCTGACTATGGACATTCTAGAGAATTGCGTTTGGACGATGCTAAAGGCGCAAAATGTCTAACTCCTTCTCCTTGCGTAATTCAATAAATTTTTTTTTGACATGAAAATATTGATAAGTTTCGTATTGGCATTAGGGTTTCCAGTGATGTTGCAAGCACGGGATAGTGTTCCGCTTCCTTCTTCTTTGAAGCATCTAACTGATAAAGAGAATTATTTTCTTCAAAAGAAGGCCGGTTCTCAAGTGCAACTCAAATCTGCAATGTAAAATCCTGAATACAAAGAGTACAGTTCATTGATTTGGTGGCGGTAGACTGCCCGGGTATATTGCATGAAGGCACTGGCTAGTTATATCTAAGACCGTGAAACCTGTATGCTCTTTCTGTATTGGGAAGGTGTCATGCCTGCATAGTGGCGAAAAAAGCGGCTGAACGTCTGCGGGTCGGGAAAATTGACGCGGGCTGCGATCGTTTTCAAATCCAGGGACGATTCGCGCAGCAGGGCTTTGATCTCGATTATCGTATAATAGACGATTAGGGCACGGGCTGACCGGCCGCTGATACTTCGAACCAGATTCGTCAGATATTTGGGAGTGATATTCAGCTTTTCCGCATAATAGCGGATCTCTTTACTGGGAGAATGCCCATCAATGATCATGTGCATGAATTTAAAGGCAAGGTCCTCCTTGTGCGTGTATCGGGTGTTCTTTGCCGCAGGATCGTTGATGTAACCTACGTAGACGTCCCAATAGAATACGCGCAAAAGTTGCATGATCGATTCCCTCCTGCAATCGGGAGGCACATGTTCGCTACGGTAAACCAACAGGTTGCAATAATACTGAAAGCGTCCTATATAGCTTTCGTCGGGCTTCGTAACGACGCGCTTGCGCATAAAAAAGAAGAAACCCGAACGAAGCATCCATAAGGAACTCAGCGTATCGGAAAACATGCCTGAAGAAACCCGGAAGAATGTCATCCGGAAATCGGGGCTTATCTCCCGGATGGATACGAGTTGCCAGGGCAGCAGGATGAGAATTCCGCCGGATACGAGATCCGACCGGGTGTCCATCACTTGAATCACTGCACTTCCCGCCAGGCACACGCCTCCGATTCCCTCCTCCAGGTAAGTGGGACGATCCGAGACGGGAAATTCGGTCAGCTCTGTATACACGCCGAATTCACCATTCCATTCTGGTTCTAAGACGCTTGTATGTCGTTTCGTTTCAGGATTCATTAATGACAAAACTAATCATCTTTGTCTTGAAATCGTTGTTTTTTCACCAATATTTAGCAATAATCGCCCAAATCGGCTGAATAATAATTTAGGTCTTTACTTTTAAAATTAAATCTAAAAGGGGAAACGATATCGGGAAACAATCATAAATAAACAATTCGCGTACCTCGATGATTACATGCCGGGCGGTCGAAAAGCAGCCCTGTATTGTTTTCAGGCATATCAAATTGTTGTATCACAGTGTTTCCCGATTGTTCCGTTTCGGACCGGCGGGCTCGATTCACGGCAAAGACACCGGTCCTTCATGAGCAAATTACTAACCTTGCCCGTAAAGTGATACTGATAAAAAAGTTGTATCGTTTCATATTTTTCTCGTACTGCTGCCTGTTGGGGGCCGTACCCGGTGTTTACGCGACATCCCACCAGTATAAGATCGCCGTGGTACATTCCTATGAGCGGAACTACCGCGATGCCGGCCGTTACCGGCGTGTTCTGGAAAAAGAACTGAAGGCAAACGGCTTAAACGTGCAGATCCGGGAGCTGTTTTTGAACTGCGATGAACTGGGTTACGAAGACGAATTGGCACGGGCTTCCTCTTTCATCGATGAATCCGTGGAATGGCAGGCCGACTTAATCGCAATATTCAATAATCAGGCCCTCTTTTCGTTCATGAAATGCGCCAATCCCCGCCTGCACGATATCCCGGTTGTTTTCGCCGGAGCCTATTTCCCTGACGAGGAGCTCATCCGGCAATATCCCAATGTCACGGGCTATGTCGATATTCCCGACTACGTCCGTACCATCCGGATGATCGAGCGTCTGATGGGAACATGCCGTATTGCGGTGATGGCCGGCAAAGGCATGGTTGACGGCAGTATGTGGAAAAACCTGGTCGACGAGTGTCGGGAAGCAGGTATCGAAACCTATGAAGGAGACGCGTTTTCGCATGTCTGGGCCCATCGTGTCATACAGAACACCGATAAGGAAGGCAAAGGGGAGTTCTACAACGAGCAGATCGATACCACGGTGGTCATGTGCATGATGACCGAGACGATGCCCCTCCGGACGATCCAACAGGTCGCCCGCGGGTCCGAGACCTATCTGATGCTGACTTCCCGTACATACAACAACCTGGACGCTCCCGATTTCTTCACCAACCCCACTTTCGGCGTGATTAACGAAGGATTCGGCTCGAATGAGAAAATGCTGGGCGGTTATTTCGCCCCGCTCGAAACACTGCTGAAAGATATGGCCGGCAGCATAGCCCGGCGGCTCAGGGGAGAGATTCCGGAGCAACAATTGACCCAAAGCCGCAAAGAGTACGTGCTTAACTGGAATGTCTTGCAACGTTACGGTATTTCCGCCGAAGACCTCCCTGCCGAGTATAAAGTGATGTACATTCCCTTCTCGGAACGCTACAAATATTACATACTCTCGGGTTATATTCTGGGAGGCATTCTTCTCGTTTCCGTCATCGTTTTTCTGACGTACAGCCTTTCACGCGAACGCCGGAGAAAACGAAAAGCCTTGCGCGATCTGAAGTTAGAGCATCAAACTTTGAAACTTGCCATCGAGGGGGGGAACACCTATGCATGGCGGTTCACAAACGGCAACCTCAGTTTCGATTCCCATTTTTATAAACTGATCGGCTGCCCGAGACAGTCGGTAACCATGAAGCAGATCCTGGATTTCGTCCATCCCGACGATAAGAGGCGTTTTATCCGGAATTTTCAACGCGAAGAGAAACTCGACGCATATAGGGGCGAGTACAAGTGCCGATTCGGCGGTCAGTACCAATGGTGGGAATTTCGTTACAGTCTCGTTACCGATAACGGTCATACTCCGGTTGTTACGGGTCTGTTACAGAACATACAGGAAACAAAGAATCATGAGGCGGAGCTGATCCGGGCGCGTCAGCTTGCCGAACGGGCGGAACTGAAACAGTCATTTCTGAACAACATGAGCCACGAGATACGCACACCGCTCAACGCCATTGTCGGATTTTCGAACCTGCTGATCGATAATCCCGATCTTACGGATCAGGAAAAACAGGAGTTCATCAAATTGATTAACAAAAATAACGATCTGCTGCTGAAACTGATCAACGACATTCTGGAGCTATCCCGTATTGATTCCGGATCGATCTCTTTCACCGAGGAGGAGCTCGATCTGCGTTCGCTGTTACTCTCTTATTACCAGACATTCAGTTTGCAAATCAAGCCCGAACTCGAGTTCCTGCAAGATTTCCCGGATAGCGATGTCTCCGTTATGACCGATCCCATGCGATTGCAGCAAGTTGTGACCAATTTTTTGACTAATGCCAATAAGTTTACGAGCAGGGGATATATCAAACTGGGATACCGTCTATTACCCGGTGGCAACGAGGTGGGCATTTTCGTGGAGGATTCCGGCAAGGGGATTCCTTCGGACGAGTTGAAAATGATTTTCTCCCGCTTTTACAAACATGACGAGTTTGCGCAAGGCACCGGACTCGGACTCTCCATCTGTCAAAGCATCGTCGAGCGGATGCAAGGGCGCATCGAAGTCGACTCGGAGGAAGGCAGCGGCAGTCGTTTTACGATCGTACTTTCGTTGATTCGATCGAAAAGTAACCCTGAGTAGGTCTGACTTGCGCGGTTTACAGCCCGAATACACATGCTAATGCTAATACGGCGACGAATTCTTCTTACGGCAGTTTTCACATTGGCTTCGGCAATGGTCAATGCGCAGATTACCACGGCTGGCCTGAAAGGCGAAGTAACCGATTCGACTGAAGAGCCGGTTGTCGGTGCGACCGTTATAGCAGTTCATAAACCTTCCGGTACCCAATACGTCGCTGTCACGAATGCCGACGGATACTATACGATCCAAGGGATGCGTGCGGGCGGCCCCTATGAAGTTGAAATTTCGTATTTCGGCATGGAAACCGACAGGGCGGAAGGCATTACGCTCCAGTTGGGTGAAATTTCCGTGCACAACGCAACGTTGCATAAATCGGTCATACAGCTCGACGAAATCGTCGTTACGAGTAAGGCCGGCATTGAAAATATGAAGAAAGGTGCCGCGTCGGTCATGACCGACGCCGACATTGGCCGCATGCCTTCCATCACGCACGGGATCGCCGATGTTATCCGCCTGAATCCCCAGGTACGTGTCGCAAACGACGGCGCCATGTATTTCAATGGCGCCAACAACCGGTACAACAGTTTTCGGATCGACGGCGTGATCAACAACGACGCGTACGGACTGGCCGACAATGGCTTCAACGGAGGGCAGGCTGGCACCCAGCCCGTATCCATGGAAACCATCGAGCAACTTCAAATAAGCGTCGCACCGTTCGATGTCCGGCAATCGGGTTTTACAGGAGGCACCATCAATGCGATCACCAAATCGGGAACGAACGATTTCCACGGCGTCGTCTACGGTTTCGGGAACAACCAGCTCTTGATCGGCGACCGGTACAGGCTGATGAACGGAAGCGTCAGCAACAAATACACTGACCAGTACGAATACCAGGCAGGCATTACGGCCGGAGGGCCGATGGTCAAAAATAAGCTGTTTTTTTTCGTCCACTATGAAAAGGCGGACAAAACGTACCGGAATCCATATTCGATCGGTACGGCCGCCTCCCGGATCGATGCCGGTAAAGCGACCGACATCCTGAAGAGAATGAAGGAAATAGGCGCAGAGCAGGGGGTAAATTATCGAGGCGATCTGGAGGCAACCGGTGTTTACGCAAAATCAGACAAAGCAGGGTTGAAACTCGACTGGAATCTGGGCGACAGGCACAAAGCCTCGTTCCGCTGGAGCCTCGTTTCCGCCAAGCAGCTCAACGGCGTCAGCGACGCTAATTATCTGAACGCATCGAGTTTCAGCTACGATTTCGTATCCAAAACAAACTCCTTTGTCATTGAGCTCCAAAGCCGGCTGAGCGACAAGCTGAGCAATGAATTCCGCGCCTCGTATGTGCGCGTGAGGGATAAACGCGAGCCGGGCGCTCCCTTCCCGATGGTCCAGATCAGCAATGTGGGCGACGGCACGCTGAATCTCGGCAACGACCGTTCTTCCATGGCCAATTCGCTGGATGAGGACATTTGGTCGATCACCGACAACCTGACATGGTACACCGGAAAGCATGCGCTTACCCTCGGTACGCACAACGAGTTCTATCGCTTCTCCAACCTGTTCATACAGGATGCCTACGGATCTTATTTTTTCGGTGATCCGGACGATTTCTATGCCGGGCGTATCAAGCAATACCGCTTTGCGCAAGCCAACGTGGACGTAACTGGCAATCCGCGATGGGCGGCTGCGTTCGGCGCAGGAATGTTGGGATTTTATGCGCAGGACAATGTCAGTGTCGGCAGCGGCCTGAACTTGACGCTGGGCGTTCGCATGGATATTCCCCTTCTCTTCGACATGCCGGCCGAGAATGCGCCGTTCAACGATTTTATGGCATCCAAAGGGTGGGGATACCGAACGAACACCCGGCTGAATAGCACGCCGATGCTCTCCCCGCGTTTCGGCTTCCGATGGAATATCCGGAACACGGACCGGTGCGTCGTTCGTGGCGGCATAGGCATTTTTACCGGACGCATTCCTTTCGTCTGGCTGAGTAACAACTTTGCCAATACGGGGGTTCAACTATCGACTTACATTGCCAGTAATCAGGATGATACGAAGGACCTTTCACTGATTCTCGATCCGGCCGAGCAGTCCCGCAATGCCGAAAAAATGACCCAAAGCGGTTCCCAAGTCATTAACGTTTTCGACGAAGATTTCGTCTTCCCTCAGGATCTGCGCGCGGATCTGGCTGTTGATTTCGGGTTGGGCGGCATTCGATGGACTGCCGAGGCCATTTATTCGAAAACGCTGAATGGCGTTTACTACCAGAATTTAGCGGTAAACCCGACAGGGAAAACATTGGGCGAAACCTTTCCGAGCCTCGGTTTCGATCAACGGCCGATGCTCGGCAAAATCGAAGGTGCGGAAAAATACAACGGCATCTATCTCTTGCGCAATACCAACCGGGGGTACACTTATACATTGTCGTTGACGGGCGAGAAACATTTCGATTTCGGGCTTGATATCATGCTTTCCTATACCTATTTGAAGTCCATGACTGCAAACAACGGAACGACGTCCGTGGCCGCATCGAACTGGCAGTCGAACTACACCGCAGGCAATCCGAACGCAGCCGAAACAAGCTACTCCCCCTTCAATGTCCCTCACAGCGTCCATGCCTCCGTTTTTTATACAAAAAACTGGAGTGCGAGCCATGCCACGACTGTCGGACTGACTTACGTCGGAAGCAACGGCATCCCTTATTCGGTGTGCTATAACGGGGACCTTAACGGCGACGGCGTTTACAACGACCTGTTCTACATTCCTACGGATACGGAAGTCGATCAAATGAATTTCACGGCTACTTCCGATTATACGGCTCAACAGCAGAAAGAGAATTTCAAGGCATGGCTGGCCGGCGACGACTACATGAAAAACCACCGCGGCCAGTACTACCGACGGAATGCCGGAAACAAAAGGTTCGAGCATCATTTCGACTTTCATCTGGCGCACCGGTTCAATTTCCGAATCGGCAGGAATTTGCGGGGTTTGGAACTGTCGCTCGATATCATCAATATCGGTAATTTGTTCAATAAGGATTGGGGTTTTACTTCCGTTTCGAACAGTTATTACAATCCCGTTACCTACAAGGGCGACGGGAATTTCCAGTTCCTTCACGATGCCGATTACGAGATACATGCTTACGACGATTACTATTCGCGTTGGAGAGGGCAGATCGGAGCGAGATTCATCTTCTGATCCGTAGGTTGGCATTTGATATCAATTGTATTTTGGGGCAATCCCTCTTGCGTTAAACAATACGCACCGGCACCCCGCGGGCCATTGCCCGCGAGGGGACTATTCGTCGAATTGGCAACAGGAACTCCCATATTCCAGGATATACCTCGTCGAACGGTACCCGGTAGCGTTCTTTCTCTCCGTCGCGTATACCGCAGGGAATAATCAGGTTGATTCCGGCCGAATAGGCGTTGGAAAATGTGCACGAATTATTTTGTATCATCAGAATGACAGGATACCCAATGATATGAAATTAAGCTAGCTGACTGACATGATAGATTTGATGAAGCTGTATTGATCGGCTTGTTTCAATCCCGATTAACTTTTTAGAAGTAGGTAGGCATGCTGATATGAATGGCCGAACTCAAATCAGTCATTTATAGTACAAGTCAATCTGTTTTCCCCGATTTTATATCGGATTTCTATCATACGATTTTCAGTAATGTAGTTATGAATCAGATAGGGGAGAAAAACAAAAAAACATACCCGGTTTTACATCTTTGAGCGTAAAACCGGGTATGTTTTTGTAAGTTGCTGATATCCAGCATTGATCGCGGAGAGAGGAAAATGAACCTAATTCTCCGAAATATCCTGTGATCAGACACTTGCTATATTCTTTCTCGTGTCAGGTAACGATTTGGATACTGAGCTATGGATTGCTGTCCGAAATCGTCTGTTAAGAACCTGCTAACGGCACAAATATACGTATTTTGCTGTGGATATGCAAGTTCAAGAAACTTGTCTTCTCAAGGGTTATGCTTTCTTGTCGTGTAATTGGTTGTGTTTGGCTGATAGAAACTTTTTATTTGGCGATAAAAGAGAATGACTGAAAGGATTCGGTATAAAAATTCATTTTTCAACTTTTAACTTTTATGTGTTGGACAGGGGTTATATGTGTATCAATACAAATCTGGTTACAACTTATGGGAATCGTCGTTGAGTTAACGCATCGTTGTTTCACAAGTCACTGGCCTGTTTTCCCGTATTCACATAACAGAACTTTATCCGACTCAGATTGTTTTTAAAGCTATACCTTACTCAATTTTTACGTAAAGTTAATGCTTCGGGCATTATGTCAAATAAAATATTGATAAAGTGTCAGTTAATTCCAATTCACCTTGACTTGAATTATTTCGGCATGTATAAGGCAGGCTTATCCCCAGAAATAAATCTTTAACACCATATATAACATTATTGCTTTCCAGTTGAAGCAAATTGTACGGCAGGTCAAGCGCTTGATATGTGTGCGGACGTTCCTTATTATAAAGTCCGATAACTTTTTCCGCGTATTTCATCGTTTTGTCCCGGCTCTGAAGATGAGCCTTATTGATCCATTCGTTTTTTATTATACCATTTACTCTTTCAGTTATGGCATTCTCCAATGGGTCTCCGTTTTCTGTCATACTGATCAGCTTTTATTCATTGAAATATATTATTTTTGTACATCTTGCGGGGAAAAGTCCGGGAGGGTGTATCTGCCAAATATCAGCTTGTTAAGCGATATTTTTTGTCGATTGGCAATATGTCATTATCGCGGATTGCTGCGAGTATGAAATATAAACAAAACCAGAAATAAATTCATCCTTACAATGGAAACTATCATCACCGAAGAGAATGGGAAATTGACCGCCATCCTTAAAGGGAGGCTCGATACATTGAGTGCCGCCGACTGCGAGCATGACCTTGCACCGTTGAAAGAGAACGCTGACAAGGAAGTCGAGCTTGAATGTAGCAATCTCGAATATATAAGCAGTTCGGGTCTGCGCATATTCCTCAGCCTGCTCAAGGAGGTGAAAAGCAAGGGTGGGGTGCTTACCTTGACCCACGTTAACAGCGAAATTCGCAATATTTTCTCAATCACAGGTTTCCATAAGCTATTCACTATCAAAGACTGATAGCCAGTGTGACATGTCGCTTGCCAATAAACTGAGTGTTTATATCCTCCTGCTCACCATAGCCATATTTTGTGCCATTGGTGCAGTATTCTTGCGTTACGGAGCACAGCGCGAGGAGCGGTTGATGTCGCTTTATGCAACGCTGATGGTCAACAATTCGGTGGAAAAACTCGATGGCGAGTTTTCACGCGTTGAGGAACATCTTGCCACTTCAGCACAGGTAGCGTTAAAAATGCTTGATCACCGCGCGTACCTTAAGCCGTTTGTCGAGTGTATAATGCGTGAAGACTCGCTCATAATGGGAGGGGGCATTGCCTTGCAACCCGGATTATTCCCGATGGCGAAGGATTCCTTGACGATGGAATATGTCTATCGCGACAAGGATGGCAATTGGCAAACGAAACATATGGGTGACAGTATCTACGATTACACCCGCATGGACTGGTACACCGATGCACTCGCTGCGAATCATGCTGTGTGGTCGGAGCCATATTTCGACAAAGGGGGCGGCGATGCGATGATGGTGACATGCTCCTATCCTTTGCGCGATGAAAAGGGCAAGCCCGTTGGAGTCCTTACTGCTGACATATCGCTTGGCACCCTATCTGACGAAATTGCCCGGCTACGTCCCATTGACGATAGCTATGCCTTTATACTCAGTGATAAGGGGAAATTTGTGGCGCATCCCGATCAAGATTTAGTTCTGTATACGAATGTCTTCGATTATTCTAAAAGGCCGGGATATAGCCATATCGCCGATATAGGCAAGGAGATGCTGGCACAGAAGGAAGGCACTAAGCATGTCGACATCGGCGGTGAAGATGTCCTTGTTGTTTACGGTCCTATTTCGGGAACCGGATGGTCGATTTGTAGTGTGTGTTCCTATGATTCAATAATGGCTCGCCTGGATCTGGTGACGGTCAAAGCCGTTATTTTCCTCTTTTGGGGATTGGTGATACTGACATTGCTGATTAGGTTTGTCATCCTTTACTCCATGAAGCCACTCGTACGTCTCACAGAGGCGGCATCAAAAATTTCGGCAGGCGACCTTAACGTGCAGCTACCAGAGATGAAGCCCTCCGACAGTATAGGACGACTGAACAATGCCTTTGCCGAAATGCAGCGTTCACTGCGCCTTCAGATGGACCGTCTTGTAGAGACCACCCGTGCCAAAGAGCATATTGAAAGTGAACTGCACATAGCCCGTAACATTCAGATGGGACTTGTTCCCCATACTTTCTCACCGTTCCCCGAATGGGACGGTCTTGATCTCTATGCGGTACTCCGTCCTGCCAAGGAGGTTGGGGGCGACCTTTATGATTTCTTCATCCGCGACTCCAAACTTTTCTTTACGATAGGCGATGTATCGGGCAAAGGTGTGCCGGCCTCGCTATTTATGGCGGTGACGCGCACACTGTTCAGGATCACCGCCGACAGGTACGATTCTGCTGCGGAGATAGCCGCCATGCTCAATGACACGATAATCAAGGACAACGATTCCTGTATGTTCGTGACGATGTTTATAGGTGTACTCGATCTGACTTCAGGCGAACTCCGTTATTGTAGCGCGGGTCATAACCCCGGGGTGATAGCATCTGACGGAACGGCAAAACTGCTTGCCGCAAAGGAGAATATTCCTATTGGAGTGATTCCGGAATATACCTTTGAGGAGGATTTCATTAAGCTTCAACCTTCTGATATGCTCTTTCTTTATACCGACGGACTTACTGAAGCGGAGAATGTCGACAAGCATCTGTTTGGCGAAGAGCGCATGCTCTCGCTACTCGCCGAGAATTCAACCGACACTACGAAAGAATCTGTTGAGTATATGGAGGCAACCGTTGAAAAATTTGTAAAAGGTGAGGAGCAGAGCGACGACCTCACTATATTATGCCTCAGACTTTTATGGTAAATGAATGGAGCTGGAACGCAAGATATTAGGCAATTCGCTGTCAGTGGTTGACGAAGTGCCTCTGTTGATAGAGCGCGTCGCTTCTCGTCTTGATATCGCACAGGAAGAACGTGGCGTGTTGAATCTCGTTCTTGAGGAGGCGCTCGTCAATGTGGTGAATTATGCCTATCCTTCAGGAGTGAAAGGCGATATTGACCTTGAAGTCCGATTCGATGAGGCTGACCGCGCCTTGACTTTTATAATCCGGGATTCGGGCAAACCGTTTGACCCGACTCTTGCTGCTGAGGCTGATGTCGATGCACCACTTGAAGATAGACGCATCGGAGGGCTAGGCATACAGTTGATTCGCACCTTGATGGACTCTGTATCATACTCCTATACTGGCGGATGCAACGAGCTGACGCTAATTAAATATTTATCGTCCAAACAATAGCGTAAATGAAAAGGGATTCATATCTTGTGGGACGCGCTTTTAAAAGCTTTCTTTTCGCCTCGGTTATGACTGTGGCAGCCTCGCAAGCCGGCGCTTTTGTCGACGGACTGATGGTGTCATGGTTCATAAGCGACGCCGCGATGAGTGCCATTAACATCAGCACCCCCGTCCTTCAGCTTTATTTCTCGCTCAGCTTGCTTCTCGGTGCCGGTGGTACGATTATGGCAGGCAAAGCAATCGGCAACCATGACCGCCAGACAGCATCTGGCATCTACTCGCTCGCTGTGATGGCGGCAGTGACAATCGGAGTGCTGTTGGGCGCAGGGGGCATGATATTTTTTGATCCGTTGCTCCGCATTCTCTGCCCCGACGAGGCTCTCTCGGGTTTTGCCGGCCTGTATATGTCAATCACTATCCCGTCAGCGCCAATATATATGCTGATGATAGTGATGCAGATGTTTGTGGCACTCGACGGCGAGCCGAAAAGAGTAACGGCAGCTGTAAGTACCTCCATAGCAGTAAACTTGATTCTTGACTACGTATTCATTGCTATTTGCGGATGGGGGATGATTGGAACCGCAACCGCAACCGTAATCAGTTACTTTCCTGCTATTTTCATTCTGGCGCTCCATTTCAAAAAGAAAGATACACTGAAATTCTCGGTAAAGACCAATTCCGGCGCATTGACTGGGATTGTGAAGATGGGCACACCTTCGGGATTCACCGCCATGCTGATGTCCGTGCAGATTTTTATTTGCAACATTGTGGCAATCCGCTATCTCGGCACTGCGGGGGTAATCGTATTCGCTGTCTGTATGTACTTGCTCCGATTGTCGATGATAATTCTTACTGGCACGATCGACTCATTCCAGCCCGTAGCATCAATTCTTGCTGGCTCCGATGACAACCGGGGTGTTGCCATAGTAGTAGGAAAGGCATATCGGTTTCTTACTGTGAGCCTCTCCATTTTTGCAGGTTTAATGGTGCTTTTCCCGCGCTGGATTGGTATAATCTTTGGCATCGAAGATGCCGCTACGCTCGCAGTCGTGGAATCGGCAATTCCGGTTTATGCGCTGAATATCATTCTGCAATGCACCATTGGATTGTTGATTCCGATTTATCAAGTATATTCCAATACCCGTCAGGCAATGCTGATTTCTGTAGGTCAGCCGTTACTGCCAATGCTCTTCTTTTGGATTATGGCTGCGGCTGGCGGTAACGCATGGCTCGGTTTCGCAGTCGGTCAGGTGGCTCTGCTTCTGCTACTTCTTCTTGCGGTGGTCAGAAAAGGAAACGGCAAGATACCTTTCTTCCTTATCCCTCGCCAGTCCACGGAAAATGTGTACGACACAAGCATCGTGCCTGACATGAACGATATGGGTCAACAACTCCTTGAAGCCGACGGATGGTTGCGCAAAGCAGGTGCCGGCGAGTCGCTTAGCTTCCGTGTTGGCGTTGCCTGTGAGGAGATTCTGAAGAACATAGCCGATCATGCCGAAAAAATCAATAAAAAAGTGGCATCGGTCGACATGAGAATATCTTTGCTGCCAAAGAAAATAATAGTGATGATTCATGACGATGGACGTCCTTTTAATCCGGTGGAGCAAGCCCCCAAGACTGGTCTTGGTTTACAGATTGCAAAGGGCATATGTGACAATATGAAGTATGAATATCTCTTCCATCAGAATATTCTGACAATGACATGGGACATGGATACAGCCACCGCGTCACCGCAAAATACCGATAGTGAGAAATAAAACAGAATACAGAAAATTTAACCATCATTAAGCATATGAGACAATCACCCTTAAGTCAGTCCCAATTGGGGATATATCTTGGCTCGGCGTATCGTAATGACCTTGCCTATCATATAGCTTATCTATTCCGTTTTGATGCAGATATGAACCCGAATAGGCTGGTGGAGGCTGTAACAAAAGTGTTAAAGTCCCACCCAGCACTAACCGTAGCAGTATCTACCGACGAAAACGGAGAGGCACAGATGGTATATGACGAGCATCGTAAGCCCGAAATTACAATCAAGTCGATGACCGATGCCGAATTCGAGGAATTGAGATTCGGACTGATAGAGCATATCGATGTACCGGGCGACCGGATGTGCCGTATCGGTATTGTCCGTACGGAGAGCGCTGTATGGCTTACATTGCTTGTTCACCACATCATCTTCGACGGTACATCATTGCGAATATTCCTACGCGACCTCGATGTCGCTCTGAGGGGAGGCGATCCTGTGCCGGAAACTCTGTCATGCTTCGACGTGGCAGAGAAAGAGATTGCCGGACGCGCGAGTGCACTTTATGAAGAGCAACGTGAATATTATAGCCGCACATTCGGCGATTTCGACCCTGACGGTTCGACACTCTATTCCGATGCCAAGGGAGAACAGGCATTCAGCCATAAGGTGTTCCGCCTTAAAACACCTCTCTCTGTTTTCAAAGGAGGTTCGGCTGTTGCCAATGCGGCAATGGGTATAGCATTGGGTACTTTCACAGGACGTGACGACGTGCTTTTCTCTACTATATACCACGGTAGGAATACTCACGACACCGACGATACTATCGGCATGATGGTGCGTACTCTTCCGGTACGATGTCATCTCGGCAAGGAGGTCACGACTACGGCACTGATTGACGAAATGAATGCTCAACGCAAGGACACCCGTAGCAAGGAGCTGTTTTCGTTTGCCGATTTCGTGTCGATGACCGGTTACGAGCAAAATGTTCTCTTCGCTTATCAGGGACATCTTCTTGACTTCAATTCTGTTTGTGAAGGCATCTCGCCTGTTCGTCTTGATGTCGGCGACACAGGGGTACCCATTTCAATACAGATGTTCCTCTCCGACGAGGGTATTGATGTGGATGTAATCTGGCGTTCCGATATGTATTCCGAGGTGATGGTAAGCCGTCTTATAGAGACCCTCGATCTTGCCCTCGGTCAATTGTGCGACCCCGCCAATGCTTCGATGCCGGTAAGTCAATTCCGTCTTATTGACGAATCGGCAGTTGAAGAGCTTAAAAATATTGAGAATAATCCTGCAATTCATTTCGACCATTCTGTTCCTATCGAGGGGGTGATTGCCGCTGTGGCGCGCTGTATTCCCGACAAGGTTGCCGTCGTGACCGACAAGGCATCATTCACTTATGCCGATATCGACCGTATCTCTACCGTTATGGCGAAGAATCTTGCTGCTCTTGGTGTTAGCAAGGGAATAAAAGTCGGCGTGATGATTCCGCGTTCGGAGTGGATGCTGCTCATCCCTCTTGCCATAATGAAGGCAGGTGCCGCCTATATGCCGCTTGATCCGACATTTCCCGAGGAACGCCTTACATTCATGACCGACGATGCCGCCGTTAAAACGATTGTTACTGTCAGTGGTCTTGCCGACAAAGTACTCCCGGCTTTCAACGGCAAGATAGTTGATGCCTTCGTGTTGACACAGGGCGATGCCGGCATGGTCAATGAGTGGGCAGCTGATTCTGATTCTCCCTTTGTGGTACTTTACACTTCCGGTTCTACCGGTAAGCCCAAAGGCGTGACGCTTACGCGAAGCAATCTCTTGAACTTCTGCCACGATTACATATCGCTTGTCCGCCTTGGAAAGGAGGATCGTGTGCCGGCATATGCAAACTTCGGTTTCGATGCCCACATGATGGATCTTTATCCTACCTTGATGTCAGGCGCCACACTCTATATTCTCGACGAGGAGTTGCGTCATGACCTCGACGCGTTGCATGAATTTTTTGAGAAAAACCGTATCACGGCAGCTTTTCTTACCACCCAGATTGCCTGGCAGCTTGTGACACTCTATGAGTTCACGTCATTGCGCTGGTTGGCGTGCGGCGGCGAGAAACTCCCGCCGACTGGTGCACTGCCTTTCACTTTTGCTAACGCCTATGGCCCCACCGAATGTTCCGTATTTGCCACATGTTACATAACGGAAGGTAACACGGACGGCTCCGTGATTGGTAAGCCTATTCCTGGATATGAGGTGCGTGTGCTCGACAAATATGGGCGTCGCGTACCCCGTGGCGTTCCCGGTGAATTGGTAATTCTGGGTGCAAGCGTAGGGCTGGGTTACTTGAATCGTCCGGAGATGACCGCCGAAAAATTTATCACCATTGACGGTAAGAAAGCATACCGCACAGGCGATCTTTCCCGTTGGAACGAAGATGGCGACATCCAGTTTATCGGGCGTATGGACGGCATGGTTAAGCTCCGTGGACTCCGTATTGAGCTTGGCGAAATTGAAGCAGTTGCCACACGACATCCGGCTCTAAGGCAGTTTGCTGCGGCTGTGAAATCGGTCGGTGGCAATGACCAGCTTGTAGGCTATTATTCGGTTAAGGAGGGCATGGATGTTTCTCCCGAGGAACTCCGCGACTTCATGTCGGGCGACCTCACCGGATTCATGATTCCTGCCGCCTTGGTGAAACTCGATAAACTGCCGATGAATCAAAACGGCAAGATTGACCGCAAGGCCCTCCCCGTACCTGAAATCGAAGTTTCAGAAGAAATCGTGAAGCCCGTTACCGAGATGGAGAAAGAAATCTCTGAAATTGTTGCCGGAGTGCTGGGTCACGATTCGTTCGGTGTCACCACCAACCTGCTAAAAGTAGGACTAACGTCACTTCTCGCCATGCGTCTTGTGGCTACGATCGCCAAGCGCCGTGATGTGCGCATCACGTCAAAGGAGGCAATAGCGGACCCGACTGTACGCGGTCTTATCAAAGCGCTGGAATCAGCTTCAGCCGGTTCTGCCCCTGTTAAAAATGCTCCGAAACGTAAATATTATCCTATCACTGAAAATCAGCGCGGTATCCTGATTGATTGGGAGCGCAATCGTGACGCGTTGCAATATAATGTCGCACAGGTTATTAAGATTAAGTCTGATACTGACATGAAGCGTCTCAAAGAAGCCATTACGGCAGTTGTCAGGGCGCACCCCGCACTAAGTGCTCGTTTTGTCAACCGCAATGGTGATATTATGCAGCAACGTCTTGAACCGGAGGAAGTGTTAATTCAGGAAATGGATATTGACCATGCTTCCACACGCGACGACATGCAGCGGCTGGTTCAGCCTTTCGACCTCTTCAACGAGCCTCTTTACCGTTTCATAATTGTGCGCCACGGCAACGAGGCATGGCTTTTCATGGACTTCCACCACATAGTATTTGACGGCGTTTCGGCGATGGTATTCTTCGACTGTCTCACCAAGGGGTATGCCGGTCAGGAAGTGCCAGGCGAAGAATATTCCGCTTTCGAGTGGGCTGACGATGAGGCAGCCCTGTTACGCAGTGCCGAATATGAGGAGGCTGAAAGTTGGTTTGAGAAACTTCTCGGCGAGACTGAGACAACGGTTTATCCTCATAGCAGCGTTGCAGAGCCAGTGATTCCGGGTACACTCTTGAGAGTGGGTACAGAGATTGGCGGCAATGACATTGACCGCTTCTGTAGCGATAATGCCGTGACTCCAAGCAATTTCTTCCTATCTGCATTCATGCAGACGTTACATCGCATTACACGCAATGAGACTGTGGCAATTACCACTGTCAACAACGGTCGTAATGACGTGCGTCTTGTGGATGACATAGGTATGTTTGTCAAGACGCTGCCTGTTGTGTCTAAGATGTCACCTAAACAGGCATGTGAAACCACTCCCGCAGCGATGGCACTCGACCTGCAGCAGCAGTTCAACACTACCCGTGGATTCGATTTCTATCCTTTCACCGAAATTGTACGTAAATTTGGTATCCGCCCGGAGATAATGTATGTCTACGAGGGTGGTGTGTCACTCGATGCTACAGAAGGTCCGCTGTCCGATGAAAAGATACCGGTAACGCTCGATACCGCCAAAGTGCCGTTGACCCTCCTTATCTTTACTCCGACTCCCGACACATACCGTTTGGAATTGGAATATGACGCATCGATATATAACAATTCCGACATGGCAATCCTGCTCGACATGATTAAGTCGGCATTGGTGAAGAATCCGGCAAGTCAAGTGGTCAAGGATGCAACATTGCTTTCACCGGAGCAGGATCTCCTTCTCGGAAAAATACGCGACGGACAAAGCGGCGATGTTGAATACAGTTCATATCACGGTGCATTCGAGCAGCAGGTTGATGCCACCCCCGATGCTATGGCACTTGTAGCTTGTGACCGCAGCCTGACATTTGCCGAGCTCGACGCTAATGCCAACCGTATTGCCAATGCCCTGCGCAAAGAGGGGGTCGGCAGAGGCGACAAGATTGTAGTGCTCCTTCCACGCGATTCGCGGTTGATTACGGCTATCTACGGTGTAATGAAGTCAGGAGCCGCATATATTCCCTGCGATCCGGAATATCCCGTGGAGCGTATCAAGCTTATCACTGAAGATTCTGATGCGAAGAGAATTATAACCACCGCAGAGAAAGTTGACTCTTTCCCCGGCAAGGCAATCGACGTGGATACGCTTCTGGTATATTCCGATACATCGCGCCCCAACGTGGAGATGCATCCCGACGACCCGGCATATCTGATATATACTTCCGGAAGTACCGGACGACCCAAAGGCGTGGTTATCCATCATGGAGCTGCAACCAATTACCTCTATGGCTATCGTGAGCTTATCTATCGCCCGATGGACGACCAGGAGCCAAAGGTCAACATGCTGATTGTAACCATTTCATTCGATGCATCTCACGTGGATCTCGGCACATCGCTCACTTCCGGTCACACTCTGGTACTTGCCAATGAGGAAGAATGTAAGGATGTGACCATGCTTGCCGACCTCATGAAGCGCACAGGCGTGGAAGCATTCGATGCCACTCCGAGCCGTCTCGCTGCGATGCTCGAACTTCCTTCATTCTGCGAGGCTATCTCTAATTGCAAATTGCTCAATATCGGCGGCGAAGCAATTCCCGGCTCTATGCTTCTGAAACTCGACAGCGCAGGATTCAAGGGCATTACCATCAACGAATATGGTCCTACCGAGACTACGGTCGGTTCTAACCACGCCGTTCTCAAGAGTGGTAAGCCTGTTACCGTTGGCCCTCCTTTCTACAACTATCGCGAGTACATTTGCGATGCATGGGGGAGCGAACTTCCGATTGGTGGCATAGGTGAGCTTGTGATTGCCGGTAGGAGCGTTGGTAAGGGATATCATAACCTCCCCAAGAAGACTGCCGAAAGTTTCATCTCCTTCAACGGTGATCGTGCTTATCGTACGGGCGACCTTGCAAGATGGCTTCCCGACGGAGATGTGGATGTCCTCGGACGTATCGACCATCAAGTGAAGTTACGTGGTTTGCGCATTGAGCTTGGTGAGATTGAAAGCGTTGCAAATGCGTTCTCCGGTGTCAAGATGTCGGTGGCAAACGTATGCAAGATTCAGAATGTGGATCACCTTTGTATCTGGTACGAGGGGCCCGGTGTAGACCAAGAGAAACTCCGCACTCACTTGCAGCGTCACCTCACTGACTATATGGTACCTGACAGCTTTAATCCGGTTGATAAGATTCCGGTGACCCCCAACGGTAAACTGGACCGCAAGCATCTGCCGGAGCCTGTTCTGGAAGCACTTGCAGATTATGTTGAACCGGCACCGGGCATGGAGAGCTCTATCGCGGAGGCATTCCGTCGTACACTCGGACTGGAACGTGTGGGGGCCAACGATGACTTCTTCAAGATTGGAGGCACATCGATCAATGCCATAAAGATAGTGGCTATTCTTTCTTCCTATGGTATTAAGGTGACCTATAAAGAGGTGTTTGAGGCAAAAACGCCGCGTAACCTTGCCGATGTCCTGAGCAATGCTCCGGAATCTGCCGCTCCAGTTGCCGGGGAGTCTCCTGCGACCGACGAAGAGTTTGGCGATATTCTCCGCCGTAACAGCGTGAAGGCATTCAATGACGGAGAGCGTCAGAAAATTGGCAATGTTCTTTTGACGGGTGCTACCGGCTTTCTTGGCGTACATATCCTCCATGAACTGATAATTACGACCGATGCTAAGATTACTTGCATCGTACGTTCATCGCAACATTTCGACGCTTCATCGCGTCTGCGCACGCTGCTATTTTACTATTTCGGTGATACGTATGAGAATCTTTGGAACGACCGTATCTTCGTTATCCCTGGTGACCTGACAGAGCCGGCTACTCTTGCCGCTCTCGATGCCAATACAATCGACACGGCAATTAACTGCGCGGCGAGCGTGAAGCACTTCGCCCCCGGCAACGAGATAGAACACGCCAATGTCGACACGGTGCGTAACCTCGTTGAATGGTGCACAGCCAACAGATGCCGTCTGGTACACATCTCCACCGTATCAGTGGCTGGCGAGGCAGATATGAAGACCGTTGCCGGGAAGGTACTGACCGAGCAGACGCTCGATATGGGGCAGGGGCTTTCTAACCAGTATGTGAAGTCGAAGTACGACGCCGAGAAGATTATACTTGGTGCAATACGCGACGGTCGCATCGAGGCAAAGATTATGCGCGTAGGTAACATCTCACCGCGTGAATCCGATGGCGAATTTCAGGCAAACTTCCAGAGCAACGCTTTCATGGGGCGACTCCGCGCATATCTCGCGCTCGGATGTGTGCCTTACAGTCATCTCGATTCGCCTTGTGAGTTCTCACCTGTGGATCAGCTTGCACATTCCATTCTGGATCTTGCAACCACACCTCAGGCAAACATCGTGTTCCATCCACTCAATAACCATCATGTGCCTCTCGCTGACGTAATCAACGTAATGACACAGGTGCTACCGAAGGGTATCGAGTGCGTTGAGCCGGAATTGTTCCAAACTCGCCTTAACGAGATGATGAACTCTGATTCGGAACGCGTGACGCTCCTGCAGCCCCTATTGGCATATCAGTCGGCAGACGGCAACGTCGCTTTTGTGGGATGTACTGCCGAGTATACAAATGGAATACTATTTCGCCTCGGTTTCCGCTGGAGTCCTACTTCTACTGATTATATCCTGAATTTCATCAAGGCTATCGCCGGTCTGGGTTACTTTGATTCCGCGATTGACTGATCGTAATGATTAAATCGAGGATTTACGAGATAGTTCCCGAACGGGATTTACCTAAACTTAACGATAGGGTCTTGCGGCTACCTCAGTGGAGGCGTCGCAAGGCCCTGTCCTATCTACACGCAATCGACAGATTGCAGTGTGCTCTCGCTTACGAATTGCTTGAAGATTTGCTGTCCGAAGCATTCGGAGTACGACTCAGCGATCACGAGATACTCTATGATCCGATGGGTAAGCCCTCTCTTTCTGACCATCCCGGCATCCACATCACCCTCAGCCACTCCCCAACAGCTGTCATTGCCGCCGTTGCCGACCACCCAATCGGCTGCGATATCGAGACAATCCCACCATTATCCTCCATTAAAAGAGAGGGTATTAACCCATCTGCCTTACCAATGAAGGAATTTGCCGATATAATGGACTATTGTTACTCTCAGGGGGAGCGCCGAATCGTTGCAGAATCCCTTAATCCGATGTCCCAGTTCACAGAGTTATGGACTCTTAAAGAATCGATTTTCAAGATTGATAATTCATTTGACATTGAGGTGCTCGACACCGTTAGTATTCAAGGATTTATTCGGCGTACCATATTCGGCAATTCTTTTGTTGCCACTGTAGCCGCTCCGATCAAATGCACATCCTCAATTCCGCAGATACATGAATGTACTCATTCCAATAATGAAATGAACGAAAAAATAATACCTTGTATGTAGTTGTGACAGATGGTTTTGTATTATGGATTTGGGTCGGAGGTAGTTCTGCGGAAGGGATATCGGTCCTTGAGAAAGAATTGATAGAATGTGTAATAAAGGGATATAACGTAATACCGGATAGAAAATAGAGCGTTGCCAGTCTGTCAATGGGAGACGGCTTATTATCGAATTGATAAATTTAGATAAATTCTATGCAATAGGAGAATTCAGCGCCAGTATTTTAAGCGACCATTAAAAATCATTTTAGAAGTCTCGATTCCTCGGAGTAGAATACAGAAAGGCATAGGGTCGATTCTCCAGATGTGCGGTCTGAAATGCCGATGACGGCAGATCGATTTTTGGAAAATAGAGGCGTTTCTCTATTGGCGTATCCATCTGAAATTCTTATATTTAATCGTAATTAAAAAAGCTTGCCCAATGGGTTTAACTTAAACTTTTTTAATTATGAAAAATGCCCAAACTTTCTCGAACAAAGTGTTCGAGCTGGCGTTGTTGTCCGATTACGAACGCATTGCATCGTCTTTCAACAGGCTACTCCACTCGTTTTACCTCAAGGAACGGAATGTTTTTCGCCAGCTTCGTACCCTTCGGCAAGCCTGCATCCGGCTCGACATGGCGGTCAGAACCTACGAAGTCGCTCCCCGGCAGAGTGCTTATGTCGTGAAACTACTCAAAGCCGAAGAGGAACTGCTGGGGATGATTGTATCGGGTAAACAGCATCCGGATCTGTACTCGGAGGGAGAGTCCTCCCTACGATGGAGCGGAAATCTGAGCGATCTGGCCGAACTGATTTACGGACTGCATACGGCTTCATGCATCAACGATGGCCGCTGTGACATCAAAGAGATCGCGGAGGGTTTCGAACGCTTGTTCAATGTTCGACTGCCGCATATCTACAATCGTTTCATCGCCATCCGCAACCGCAAAAACGAACGTGCGGTTTTTCTCAGGAAGCTATACGATACGCTGACTTGTAAACTCGACGAGTTGGATCGGTAGAATTGAAGGGGGCGTGAGCCCCCCTTCAATTCAAAAATTCTCCACTAAACAGTTTCTCCCCCGATACATTAAATATTGCACGAAAAGAAAAACGGAGTGTTTTAACACTCCGTTTTTCCCCCTGAAACAATTTTTAGTATTACTGATTTCTTGGCTATGATCTGTTCTGCCGTGTTAATTTTGAAATAATGAATTTGATTGCTCTGATTGTGAATTTAATCAAATAATTAATCGATTTAATTAGAGCAACAATAATTACGAATATGAATCCCAGACAACAAAAAAAGCGGACTTTCCAAATTCTACGCATTTTGGCATCCTCTTTTTCCAGATCAATCCATTGATACGAACTGTTATTGATACTGTCCGAAACCTTGTACTGATACCGGTACATTGAATCGTTGATGGGAGTAGGGGTACAAGTAATGTAATGATATTGATCGGTTGAGTCTTTAATATAAGCGACAACTTTTTCATGATCGAATCCGTATCCCATCACCTGTTTAAGATGAATCGTATCAGAATTCTTGTAATATGTGTTGAAAGAAGATATTTCGTGTAATCCACCATTCGATACAATTATAAATCCGGGACAATATGCATCCCAAAATAAGGGTTCCATGTTACCTGGCAGAGACCGATCAAAAAGGTTAAACCGGCTTCGCCCATAATAGTATAAACAAGCATCCGAAAGAAAAAATCCGGCTATAGATAATACAAGAAAGAGCGATAATCCCGCCGTTTTTACTTTTGGTTTCATGATTTCATCTATTTAACAATAACTGTACGAGGAATATAGGGGTAAGGCTGTCCGCCGAAACGTTCGAGATTAGGTCCCATCCCATCCGGACGGAAATACATAGATTTGTCGCCAAGAAAATATTCATCGATGAAATCTGGGTCCCAAAATCCATCGTTAAAGAATAATTGGTAGGTAACAGATCGATCATCTTGATTGAATTCATACTCGACATTCGTTCGGCCTATGTGGAATATTTCGTAGGTCATGTCAATAGAAAATTCATTTTTAGAAGTAATGGTTCCATCCAGTATTTTATGATGATACGCAACAAAATCCGGATGTTGTAAAAGGCGTTTTGTCGTGTTATCTCCGATATGTACCGGTACCCCTTTACCTCGAAAATAGTGAACTAAAGCCTGCCATGTATTGTCGATAACAGGATGTGTTTTAGAAGGATTACTATTTTTGCCACCGCCCCCACCAAAATTCTCGTTTATAGGACCGAGGTTATCTCCACTGATTGAGCCAACCGGACCAAAATCCCAACTCGGTATATAAAATATTGGGTGATGAGGATTATCTTGGTCTTTAGGAGCAGTAACCGTGATTTCCTCTAACTCATAAACATAATACCAACCGCCCTTACCATCCGCTACAGAATCGATTTTAGTTGGCGACAAGCCAAGGAGATCGACCAAGTTTACAGGGTTATTCAGACAGTAATTATACGGAGAAACATTTGGATATGCTTTTGCATAGAGATCGACGGTTAGCCAACGCCCTATGAAAGAATCGTAATGCCGTGCCCCGAAGTCGTACAGGCCCAGCATCGAACCGCCGAGGTTTCCGTCCTGCAACTCCTTCCCTGAGAACAGATATTTGTTCTTGTTCAGGTTGTTGTACTCGAACGCGAGTCCGAAAGGATAGTAATCGGTGGACTGAACCGTTTGCAGCGTATCGTCCACGGCCGAGAGCACGGCCCGCGTACTTCCGATATGGTCTTTCTTGAAGTAGTTGTAGGTGTAAGTAGTGCCGGAGGATCCCTCGTTACGCGTTACGGTTCCTTCTGGAGTGAGGATGTACAATAACTTATTGTCATTGCCGTAGACCATCACACTGCGGTAATAAGTCAAAGAACCGTTCGCGTTCGTCGCGAGTTTTCCGCCCGACGCACTATAAATGTAAGTAACTTTTTGACTTGCTGCAACGATCTGCTTAAAAACTGGATTAAAAACGTAAGAGAGACAATCGTATACGATTGTCTCTCTTAGAAACATCTTAAATCATATTGAAAGGAATATAAAAATTATATAACGTTCTTTGTTATTAATTAAAAAATAAATTTTGTTTTATTGTGATCATGAAGTTGTTTCATCATGGCACAAAGTACATTTTTTTAGCAACTAATATGCCTTTGACAAATTTTAAAGTCCATGCATCACTCCCATCTAATACCCTTTGAGGGGATTTTTCATGCACTTGATCGGGAAACTCTTTTTTCACCAATTTATATTCTCGATATAACTCCGGACAACTTACTTTTAATTTTGACATCAAGACAGAGTCATTTAAGCCTATAAATGGTTTATTTTTTAATTGAGGCATCTGAACGACTACACTAATACTATCTATTTGGGTCAGGGCTACACTATTATATGTTAATAATCCTGCCAAATCTGTAATATGGGATATATTACATTGGATCGTATCGTTTTTAAATTGAACAGATAATGCAATTAAATTTTTATTGCTATTAAATGGACTCGGAATATAATCCTGCCTGCAATATTCAATGATATTCTGTTGCAAAATTTTGTCCTGAATGATCGTAACAGGCATATCGTTATTATGCTCACATGCTACGAATAAACAACAAACGACAAAACAACTAATTACTTTACGACACCAATAGGTGCATACGTTCCATTGCTCCATGCCCGATAGATTATTGAATTATAAATTACTTTAAACTCTAGAGACGGATGCTGAGACATAAAATAAAGATCATCTCCACTTAAACCAATTCCATTGTCAGATGCTGGCCAAGGATGTGAATGTGTAATATCATAAACGCGTTCTCTTTCATTCAAATAAATATATGTGTAACCGTTTATTTCATGCAAGTTTATCGACAATACCAAATGATTCGCGTAATTCAATGTAGTAGATAACACCAAACTTCTATTACCACTCAAACCTAATGCTCCATTCTCATTAAAGGCCTTACCATTTCGGAAAGAATTATACCATATAAACTGTGCCACATCTTGGGGGTTTGTTAGAATAAACGGTTTTTGTACCCGGAATCCCTTTTTCCCAATTTTATCTTTCATGGATCGTTTGGGATTCTGGGATGACTT
>ERZ791865.1146-NODE-1146-length-28479-cov-8.455495_pt1 | contig 28479 bp, 31 predicted proteins | sample MGYA00509942_ERZ791865 | MGnify/ENA primary metagenome ERZ791865 (study PRJEB30046, sample SAMN00792098) | human gut metagenome | study: EMG produced TPA metagenomics assembly of the A metagenome-wide association study of gut microbiota in type 2...
AGGCGCTCCCGCGCCAGCTCTCCCCTCGGGGGAGCTGGCATCGAGCAAAGCGAGATGACTGAGAGGGCGAGCCCGCTGAAATTCTGCAAAAAACTTTTCCCGCAGCGCCGCGCTTTCGCAGAAAGCGGCGCTGCAAATGCCGTTCCCCTTTACGACCCCACCGTGAAAATGGGGTTCAGGAAAGTCCGCAGACTTTCCTGAACCCCGAAATTATAAATCATGATTCCGCTGATAATATCCAAAGCGCAGCGGAGGATATTTCAAATCGTTTTGCGTTATCCCTCGATGCCTCTTGCTTTGGCGCTGAACTCGCAGCCGCAGTAGTCCTGCCGGTACAGGCCGTACTGCTCCGAAAGCTGCAGGCTGCGCAGGTAGCCGTTGTGCTTTTTGAAGTCCGAGGGCAGGTGCTTGACCCCGAATTCGGCTTCCAGTTCCTGCCCGATGGCGTTGATGCGGGCGGCGTCCTTGTGGGGGCTGATGGACAGGGTGGTGGTGAACCAGTCAAAGCCGTTGTCCCGGGCGTACTGCGCGGCGCGGCGCATCCGCAGCCGGTAGCAGACGGTGCAGCGGCTGCCGCGCTCCGGCTCGTTTTCCAGCCCGGCTACGGCGGTGTAGAACTGCTGCGGGTCATAACTGTCCTCCACCACGGTCACCCCCAGCGGGTGGGCGGCTGCTACAAACTTTTGCAGCTCCTCGCCCCGGCGGTAATACTCTGCCGCCGGCCATGTGTTGGGGTTATAGTACAGTACCGTGATCTCAAAATACCGGCACAGCTGTTCCAGCACGGCACTGGAACAGGGACCGCAGCAGGCGTGAAGCAAAAGGCGCGGGCGGGTATCGCCAAGCCCCGCCAGCACGGCGTCCATCTGCTGGGCATAGTTGCGTTGTGTTGCCATTGGTATCATCCTTTGCTATAATGGTCTTGCCTACATTATAGCATATTTTACGATGAAATACAGGAGGTTCCCCCATGACGGAAGAAAAAATCGCCCGCATCAATGCGCTGGCCAAAAAGAGCAAGACCACCGGCCTGACCGAGGCCGAAAAAGCCGAGCAGCAGGCGCTGCGGCAGGAGTATCTGGCCGACATCAAGGCCAGCCTGCGCAGCCAGCTGGAGCGCACGTCCATTCAGGAGCCGGACGGCACCATCCACAAGGTGACCCGCCGCACCGACCTGACCGGGGAGCGCAGCTGAGAGCGGAAGAATCGTTTGATTTCGGGGTACAGATACGTCTGCGGGCGTTTCTGTACCCCGTTTTTGCAGGCGGTGCCGCAAGGCTTCCCCGCACGCATTTCTGCCCGCCCGCATAGGATGGCGCACAGCGGAAAAGGGGAGATGACAGCATGAAGCAGACAAAGCGGTTTGCGGTGGTGGGCAGCGATGCCCGGCAGGCGGCGGCAGGGCGTGCATTGGCGCGGGCAGGGTATACGGTGGGCGGCGTGCAGCAGCTGCCGCAGGCAGACTACATCCTGCTGCCGCTCCCGCTGGAACAGTCCGGTCTGCCGCTGGCGCAGCTGCTGGGTGCGGCAAAACCCGGCGCGCTGGCGCTGGGCGGCAAGGTGACGGACGGTGCAATAGCCATTGCCCGGGCGGCGGGGGTGGAACTGGTGGACTACTTTGCCCGCCCGGAGCTGACTGTGTATAACGCCATCCCCACCGCTGAGGGCTGCATCGGCATTCTGCTGGAACGGCGTAGCCGTACCCTGTGGGGCGCGGCGGTGCTGGTGCTGGGCTTTGGCCCGGTGGGGCGGGCGTTGGCGGTGCGTCTGGCGGCGCTGGGCGCGCGGGTGACCGTGGCGGCACGCCGCCCGGTGCAGCGAGCGATGGCGGAGGAGCTTGGGCTGCGGGCAGTGCCGCTGACAGAGCTTGCCGCAGAAGCTGCCGCCTTTGATACGGTGGTCAACACCATCCCCGCGCCGGTGCTGACGGCGGCAGTGATGGCAGCGCTGCCGAAGGGGTGCCTGATCGTAGATCTGGCGTCAAAGCCCGGCGGCACAGACTTTGCCGCCGCCCGGCGGCTGGGGCATACAGCACTGCACGCGCTGAGCCTGCCGACAGTTTGGGCACCGGAAACGGCAGGAGAGGCGCTGGCACGCACGGTGCAAGCCATTTTGCAGGAGCGGGAGGGAAAGGTATGACCACAGAGAAAAAGGGCTGTCTTGCCTTTGCGGTGTGCGGCAGCTTTTGCACGCTGGAGGATGCCTTGGGCGCGGCACAGGCGTTGACGGCACAGGGCTGGACGCTGCTGCCCGTCATGAGCTTTGCCGCGCAGCTGGATACCCGGTTTGGCACGGGGGAAAGCTGGCGGCAGCGGTTGCAGGCCGTTACCGGGCAACCGGTGCTGGACACCTTGCAGGCGGTGGAGCCGCTGGGACCCCGGCGGCTGGCACAGGCACTTGTGGTTGCCCCCTGCACCGGCGCAACGCTGGCGCGGCTGGCGGCGGGGCTTTCGGATACGCCGGTGACCCTTGCAGCCAAAAGCCTGCTGCGGGTGGGCAGCCCGGTGGTGCTGGCAGTTTCCACCAACGACGGCCTTGGCGCTTCCGGGGAAAACATGGCACGGCTATGCCAGCGCAAGCACTATTACTTTGTGCCCTACGGGCAGGACGACCCCTTTGCCAAGCCCCAGAGCCTGAAGGCGGACCTTGCCCTGCTGCCCGCCGCCGTGGACGCCGCTTTGCGGGGCGAGCAGCTGCAGCCGGTGCTGCTGGGGCAAAGGAATGCGTAAATCTCTTTTCAGCGGGGAAAAAATGTGGTATACTCCAAATGATGCCTTACTGGCATAAAACTGACAAGCGGAGTATACCAGATGAAAAAATTTACCGCAGCACTGTGCACTGTGTTGCTTTTGATAGGTGCTGTACTGGTGCCCGGCGTGGCAGCAGCCGGCCCGGCGCTGGCCAATACCCGGGCATACTGCATCGTGGATGCGGATACCGGCCTTGTACTGGCGCAGCAGAATATGGACGAGGAGCTGCACCCGGCCTCCATTACCAAAGTGATGACCCTTGGACTTGCCTGCGAAAAGGCGCAGGGAGACTGGGATGACGTAAAGCTGACCGTGACCCACGAGGATGTCTACTCGCTGGCGGGCACGGATTCCAGCCATATCGCCCTGCTGGAAGGGGAAGAAGTCCCCTTGGTGGATGCGCTGTACGCCACCCAGATGGCCAGCGCCAACGACGGCGCCAACCTGCTGGCGGAATATTTCGGCGGCGGCACCATCGCGGACGGCGTGGCAGCCATGAATGCACAGGTGGAGGAGCTTGGCCTTGCCCACACCCACTTTTCAAACCCCCACGGCATCAGCGATGAGGACCACTACACCAGCTGCTATGATATGGCGCAGATCCTGCGCTGGGCGCTGCAGCAGCCCGGGTTTGAGGAGGTGTTCACCCGCAACCAGATGTACACCATGCAGCCCACCAACATCCAGCCGGTGACCCGTTACTTCTCCCAGCAGGATAAGATCCGCATCGGTTCCAGCCGCTACCACATCGACAGCGTGCTGGGCTCTAAGCTGGGCTACACCAACACCGCCCGGTACAGCTATGTCTGTCTGGCGGAGCAGGATGGGGTACGGCTGATCTGCGTGACCATGCAAAGCCAGTTGAGCACCGATAAATATAACGATATGCGCACCCTGCTGGACTACGCCTTTGCTACCTATAAAAATTACACCCAGCTGCCCGGCGGCACGGTCACCGCACAGCTGGCAGTGGCAGGCGGTGGGCAGAGCCTTGGCACCGTTACTGTGGCCGACCCAGGGGTGAAGCTGCTGCTGGCCGAGGGCTTATCCGCACAGGACGTGACCGTGGACTTGGAGCTGCCGGAGCAGTATCTGCTGGGCGCAGAGCCTGCCGTGTATGCGGTGTACACCCTGAACGGCGGCACAAAGCAGGAGAGCACCAGCGTGCGGGTGAAGGCCGAGATCACCGGTCTGGCGGAGCTGCTGGAGCAGAGCACCGGCACAACGCTGGAAGCCTCCAGAGACGTGGAGCCGGGCAGCAGCGCATGGCTGCTGGCGGGCATCTCAGTGGGCTGCACCGTGGGTGCGGCGGTGGTCACGGTGCTGGTGTTGCGGGTGCATGCACGCCTGAAAAAACGCCGCAAAACGGCAAAGCGCCGCAACAAAGCGTAAAAGCCTGTTTTAAACCAGACTTTTCCAGATAAAGAAAAAACTTTCAGAAAAAAAGAGAGGTACAATATCATGGGTAAGTTTATTTTTACGCAGACCGAGATCCCCGGCGTGGTGGTCATTGAGCCGCAGGTGTTCGGCGACGACCGCGGTTATTTTATGGAGACCTACCAGAAGGATCAGTTTGCAGAGGCTGGCATCGATAAGGAATTCGTGCAGGACAACCAGAGCCGCTCCACCCGGGGCGTGCTGCGCGGGCTGCACTTCCAGAAGAACCACACCCAGGGCAAGCTGGTGCGCGTGACCAAGGGCGAGGTGTATGACGTAGCCGTGGACTGCCGCCCGCACAGCGCTACCTTTGGCAAGTGGGTGGGCGTGACCCTTTCCGAGGACAACAAGAAGATGTTCTATATCCCGGAGGGCTTTGCCCACGGTTTTCTGGTGCTGAGCGATGTGGCAGAGTTCTGCTATAAGTGCACCGATGTGTACGACCCCACCAGTGAGGGCGGCATCCCCTACGATGACCCCACCGTCAACGTGCAGTGGCCGGACTGCGGCTGCGAGCACAAGACCAGCGCAAAGGACAAGCTGCACGAGCCCTTTGCCGCCCAGAAGTTCGAGTATTTTGAAAAGTGGTGATCGCCCGTGGCAAAACTCAAAGCAATGTGGAACGGCTTCTGGCGCTACCGCTATCTGCTGTGGAACCTTGTAAGCCGTGATTTCAAGCTGAAGTACCGCCGCAGCGTGCTGGGCGTGGTGTGGAGCGTGCTGAACCCACTGCTGATGTGCCTTGTGTACTGGGCGGTGTTCAGCAGTCTGATGGATATGCGTGGCAGCGGCATCGACAACTTTGCCGTCTTTCTGATGTGCGGTCAGCTGCTGTTCAACTTCTTCAACGAGGCTACCTCCACCAGCATGAGCAGCGTGCTCAGCGCCGCCCCGCTGCTGAAAAAGGTGTATATCCCCAAGTATATCTTCCCGCTGGAAAAGTGCTGCTTTGCCATGGTGAACTGCATCTTCAGCTTTGTGGCGCTGCTGCTGGTCATGATCTTTACCGGTGCGCCTTTCCACCTGACCATTTTCGAGGCGCTGTACCCGCTGGTGACCTTGTTCTTCTTCAGCCTCGGGGTCAGTATGTTCTTAGCGGCGGCTACGGTGTTCTTCCGGGATATCATGCATATCTGGAGCGTGTTCGTCACCGCACTGCTGTATTTCTCCGCCATCTTCTACGACCCCACCCAGATGACCTTTTCCATCGGCGGCTTCAATATGCAGCAGATCATCAAGCTGAACCCCATGTACTGGTATATCACGGGCTTCCGCCGCACGGTGATGTGGGGCATCCCGCTGGATGGGAATATGTTCCTTGTCTGCGGTGTATGCGCGGTAGTGTCCATGGTAGTGGGGCTGCAGATGTTCCGCAAAACGCAGGACCGCTTTGTGCTGCACATTTAAGGAGGGTGAACAATGGAACCGATCATCAAAGTGGACAATGTTTCCATGTGCTTCAACCTTTCCAAGGAAAAGCATGAGAGCCTGAAGGAGTATTTTCTGGCTATGGTGCAGGGGCGGCTGCAATACGATGAGTTCTACGCCCTGAAGGACGTCAGTCTGGACATCATGCCCGGCGATTTTTACGGTCTTGTGGGCTTGAACGGCTCGGGCAAATCCACCCTGCTCAAGACCATTGCCGGGGTGTACAAGCCCAGCAAGGGCAAGGTGACCGTAAACGGCACCATCGCTCCGCTCATTGAGCTGGGCGCGGGCTTTGATATGGATCTGACCGCACGCGAGAATATCTACCTCAACGGCACGGTGCTGGGCTTCTCGCCCAAGTATCTGGACGAAAAATTTGACGAGATCGTGGAATTCAGCGAGCTGGAAAACTTTCTGGATGTGCCGCTGAAAAACTACTCCTCCGGCATGGTGGCGCGCATCGGCTTTGCCATTGCCACTATCACCAAGCCCGATATCCTTATCGCGGACGAGGTGCTGTCGGTGGGCGATTTCCTGTTCCAGCAAAAGTGCGAAAAGCGGATGCAGGAGCTGATGGCGGGCGGCACCACGGTCATTCTGGTGTCCCACTCCATCGAGCAGATCGAGCGGATGTGCACTAAGGTGGCATGGCTGAGCCACGGTCACCTGAAAATGAACGGGGATACCGCAACAGTCTGCGCCGCCTACAAGGCGACCCAGCGCGGCGAGGTCTGATATGAATGTACGGTTGAAACGCGCCAAGGAGCTGGTCGGCTATGCCGTGCAGCTGACAAAGGACGAGGGCTTGCCCACCATGGTCAAACGCGGCGCGGGCTTTGTGAAGCGCCGCTGCTTCGGCAAGCGTGCACGCTACCTGCCCGCCAAAAAGGTGCTGGAGGCGCAGCGCGCAGAGATGGCGGGCAAAACGGCGGCAGACTGCGGCCTGCCCACCATCTCGGTGCTGACCCCGCTGTATAACACCCCGGAAAAATATCTGCGGGAATTTCTGGATGCCTTTGTGGGGCAGACCGCGCCCAACGGGCAGCTCTGCCTTGCCGATGCTTCGGACGCCGCCCACGGGGACGTGGAGCGGATCGCAAAGGAATATCAGCAAAGAAATCAACAGATCGTATACAAAAAGATCGAAAATCAGGGCATTGCCGCCAACACCAACGCCGCCGCGCAGCTGGCGACAGGGGAGTATCTGGCGCTGGCAGACCACGACGACATTCTGGCACCCCATGCCCTGTACACCATGGGCAAGGCCATCTTACAGCTGCGGCAGCGCGGCGAACCGGACGGTTTTCTGTACAGCGATGAAGCACTGTTCACCAAGAGCATCCGCCGCCCCATGGTGGCGCACTTCAAGCCAGACTACGCCCCGGACTACCTGCTGTGCTGCAACTACATCTGCCATCTGGCGGTGTTCCAAAAAGCGCTGTGGGAGCAGCTGGGCGGCGAATGCCCGGAATGCGACGGCAGTCAGGATCATGATCTGTTCCTGCGGCTGTTGGAAAAGACCGGCGGTGCTGCCCATGTGCCGCAGGTGCTCTACTACTGGCGGGTGCACGCGGGGTCTACCTCCGGCGGTGCAGACGCCAAGCCTTATGTTGCGGCAGCAGCCAAAAAGGCGCTGGCAGACCACCTGACCCGCACCGGGCGCACCGGCACGGTGGAGGACGGCCTGTTCCCCAGCACCTACCGGGTGAAGTGGGACATTGTGGGCGAACCCAAGGTAAGCATCCTCATCCCCAACAAGGACCACACCGAGGATCTGGAAAAGTGCCTGCACAGCATCTGGACAAAGACCGAATGGGAGCACTTTGAGGTCATCGTGGTGGAGAACAACTCCACCGACCCCGCCACCTTTGCCTACTATAAAAAGGCGCAGCAGCGCTACGACGGTCTGCGGGTGGTCACCTACCCGAAAAAGGGCTTCAACTTTTCCGGCATCAACAACTTTGGCCGCAAGTACGCTACGGGCGAGTATCTGCTGCTGCTGAACAACGACGTGGAGGTGCGCAGCGGCGAATGGCTCACTGAACTTCTGCGCCAATGCGCCCACCCCGGCGGGGCGGCAGTGTGCGGTGCCATGCTCTTTTACCCGGACGAGACCATCCAGCACGCGGGCGTCATTACCGGGCTGGGGGGCTACGCGGGACACAGCCACAAGTACAAAAAGGCCGGCGGCAGCGGCTATATGTTCCGCACCGCCACGGTGCAGGACTTTTCTGCCGTTACCGGTGCCTGCCTGCTGGTAAAGACCAGTGTGTGGGACGAGGTAAAGGGGCTGGACGAAGCCTTTGCGGTGGCCTTCAACGATGTGGACTTCTGTCTGCGGGTGCGGGATGCGGGCTATCGCATTGCGTGGACGCCCTACGCCCAGCTGACCCACTACGAGAGCAAGAGCCGCGGCGGGGACGAGAAAGACCCGGTAAAGGCACGGCGCTTTGCCGCCGAGCAGCAGCGTCTGTACGAGGTGCACGGCAAGGCGAACATCCTGCACGACCCCTACTACAACCCCAACCTGACCATGGACCGGGAGGATTTTTCCGAAAGCGATGATCTGCGCGGGCTGAAAGAGGGACGCATCACGGTGCAGTGGAGGGAATAACAGCATGAACATCAAAGGTCATTTCGAGACCATCACCCGGCACAAGCTGCTGGTGATGAAATACTGCTTTGAATGCGGGTTGTATGAGCAGGGCCTTGCCCACGACCTGAGCAAGTACAGCCCCACCGAGTTCATCCCCGGGTGCATCTACTATCAGGGCGACCACAGCCCCAACGAGGCCGAGCGCGCGGCAAAGGGCTACACCTCGGCGTGGCTGCACCACAAGGGGCGCAACAAGCATCATCTGGAATACTGGATCGATTACAGCACCACCAAGACCGGCCTGACCGGCATGAAGATCCCCCTGCGGTACGTCTGCGAGATGGTGTGCGACCGGGTGGCGGCAAGCCAGATCTATCTGGGCGATAAGTACACCGATGCCTCCGCGTGGGAGTACTACCAGCGCAGCAAGGATCACTACCTGATGCACCCGGAGACCCGGGCACTGCTGGAAAAGCTGCTGTGCATGGTGCGGGATCTCGGGCGGGAGCGCACCTTTGCCTACATGAAATTCCTGCTTGGCTGCGAAAACGATTACTAACCCCGAAAGGCTGCTGCACAGACTGTGCGGCAGCCTTTTTGCGTGCAGAACCCCGTGAAAAGGCAATTCTGGAAAATCCGCAGATTTTCCAGAATTGCGAATAAAAAATAAATTTTCCGCTGAATATGGCTGGAGAACACGCGGAATCTCTTTCAAAATATTTCTGCTTTTGCACGCTTTGCCGAAACTTTCCGGCAAAGTTTGGCGTATCTGCCCATTGACAGCGCGCCGCGGCAGAGGGTAAGATGAAACTGGGGAGCGACGCGCTCCCATAAGAAGAAAGCGAGGAACCACAGATGAAGCTTTGGAAACGATGGACGGCAGCGGTCCTTGCAGCTGCAATGGCGCTGCTGCTTCTGGCAGCCTGTGGGCCCTCCGGCCCTTCCGCGCCGGATGCGCCGGATGCGCCGGATAAGCCGGGCAGCAGCGAGACCGGCAAAGACCCCACCGACAAAAAGACCGAGGCGCAGAAGGTGGCCGCAGTGGTGGAAGCACTGAACACAGTGCGCAAGAACAACGGCAATAACACCCCGCTGGAGCTGAACGAGCAGGCCTGTGCGTTCGCCAAGGAGATGGCACAGGTGCAGCTGGATGGCGTCAATGGCAAATATGGCGAGAATCCGAGTACCAACAGGGATTATATTGCTGCCTGTGCAAACGTCCGCAAGAAGACGGTGGGCGAAAAAGCATCGATCGGTGTTGGCGCACTGCAGAGCGCTTACCCGGATGCGAACCAGTTCGAAAAGTGGGCAGTCAAGAAGTGGAAAGACGAGACAGAGAAAGCGAGCGTAGAACGCAACAATGCACTGGTCAAGAAGGAAGCCACCCTTGTGGGCGTGGGCGTTGTGCAGAACACCGACGAAAAAACAAAGGATAAATACCCCATTATGGTGGTCGTGATGACCTACTGAGTGCGCGCAAACGCCGCTGACGAAAAGTCGGCGGCGTTTTTGTGTGGTTCGTGCATTGACAGCCGCCGCCTGCGGGGTTACACTGCTTTTATGGCAGACCGCGTGGTCTGCCGGGGTATTTATTATTTACAGGAGGGCAAAACCTATGAAATGTATCAAAAAACTGGTTGCGCTTACGCTGGCTGCTGTGCTGGCACTGACCATGCTCACCGCTTGCGGCGGTACACCGAGCGTGCCGGAGACAACAGAAGAAACAAAGCAGATCGTGGACAACATCAATGCGGTTCGGACGGAAAATGGTCTGTCGGCACTGGAGATCAACACGGCTGTAACGGATGTGGCCCAAAAATATTTAGCGGTACAGGAAAAGAAGAAGCTGAACCTGATTTCGGAAGAAAACTACAAAAAGGAAATGCGTGAGCTGAGCGCCATTAAGGTGGCTGGCAGAAGCTACATCGGATATTTGGCAACGACAACTGATTCCTCGGGCGAGAAGTCTTTGACGAAGGAAGCTTGGCAAAAAACGTATGACTCGGGCAAGGTAAACTATAGTGATTACCGGATCGTGCACAGCGCTGATGCAAAATATGTCGGCGTTGTCATGAAACAAATCAGCAATGGTAAGTATATTACGGTCGTTGTGACTTACTGATCTGTAATTTGAAACCGCGCAAACGCCGCTGACGGAAAGTCGGCGGCGTTTTTGTGTGGTTCGTGCATTGACAGCCGCCGCCTGCGGGTTTACACTGCTTTTATGGCAGACTGCATGGTCTGCCGGGGTATTTTATTATTTACAGGAGGGCAAAACCTATGAAATGTATCAAAAAACTGGTTGCGCTTACGCTGGCTGCGGTGCTGGCACTGACCATGCTCACCGCTTGCGGCGGTACACCGGCAGAGCCGCTGACCCAGCCGGATATCAATAAAGGAAAAGAAATCGCGGCAGCGCTGAACGAAGCGCGTGTTGCAGCTGGCAAAAAAGAAGTTCCTTTTGACGAAGAATACTCTGTGAAGCTGACGGAGTATGCAAATACTTACACCAACTGGCAGTTTGCATGGAGAGCATACGACCAGAACAAGACGGCTGAAAACAAAGCAGCTTTGGATGCGGCAAAGCAGAAATACGATGAAGTATCTAAGGAACTGCCGAGTGGCGTCAGCGGAGGCCGAATGCTGAAAGTAAATGTTGCAGCCTTTGATAATGCAAAAGTAACTGGCCACAACTATTTTGCAGGAACAGATAAGGACGGAAATTATTATCCGCTGGCAACCCAAGAGGGTAATATGTGCGCTGTGACCGTAATTACGAAGGAAGATTTGACCTTCGCAACCATCTTTGTCGGCACAAAGTAAGCCAGTGTTCCTAAAAAGATAACGCAAAAACACCCCGGCCGGGCGGTTTTACCGCTTGGCCGGGGTGCTGTTTTGCAAGAAATAATTACTGCTCGTTCTCGTAGATCTTGATATAGCGCGGAGCGCTTTTATCCTGCCAGAACAGCAGAATGGCGGTCAGGGCAACAGCCAGTGTGGTGAGGACGGCGAGCAGAGCTTTGAGAACTTTCATGGTTTGGTGCCTCCTTGTGAAGTTCGGGAGCGGAGCGGGGGACGTTCCGCCTGTCATGTTAGGTATAGTATAGCATATTCCCGCAGCAAAGGCAAACGGCAGAAGGGGAGATTTAAGGCAAAATGCTGCTGCCCTGCGCCCTCATCAGTCACCTGCGGTGACAGCTGTTCCCCTCTTTGTCACCTGCGGTGACATTTCTCCCCGGCGCGGGGAGAATCTGTCCCTTCCGGGGGAAGCCTTTAGAGGAAAATTGATTTCCGTAGGGGAGAACAAAAAGAAAAATACGGTGGTTAGTTAAAACTAATCAGCGAAAACGAATAAGAAAGTTCAGGAAAATTCATCATTTGAGCCGTGATGTCGTTGACTTCCCGCGCCAAAATGATACAATAAGTGTGTTAAGCAGCTGCTGTCCCTGTACCAGTGCGCCTGCATGGGCGTGGGGATGGCAATTCAAGCAGAATGGGGGATTTGAAATCCATGTTGAACAAGCTGAAACGTGCGGCGCTTGGCGCGCATACGCCGCATGACAAGGCAACTGCTGCAAGCAAACCTATCCCGATGCCTCTGCCCGCGCAGGTACGCATCCTTATGAGCCAGCACATTGGCGCACCCGCCAAGGCACTGGTGAAAAAAGGCGATGAAGTGTTCGTCGGCACCAAGATCGGTGAGGCGGGCGGCTTTGTCTCCGCAAACATCCACTCCAGCGTTTCCGGTACGGTGGCTGCAGTGGAACCTTTCCGTCTGTCCAATGGCCGTATGTGCGATTCTGTTGTCATCAAGACCGATGGCAAGCAGACCGTAGACCCGGCTGTCAAGGCACCGGAAGTCACCGATAAGGCCAGCTTCCTTGCCGCCGTGCGCGAGTGCGGTCTGGTCGGTCTGGGCGGCGCAGGCTTCCCTACTGATGTGAAGCTGCAGCCCAAGCAGTCGGTGGATACTTTACTGATCAACGCCTCCGAGTGTGAGGTGTGGCTGACCAGCGACACGCAGGAGATGCTGGAGTGCAGCGATGATATCATCCGCGGCATCAAGGCTGTGCTGAAGTACACCGGCATTCCCAAGTGCATCATTGGTATTGAGAACAACAAGCCCGAGTGCATCGACCTGCTGTGCAAAAAGACCAAGGACGACAGCGCTATCGAGGTCAAGCCTCTGCCCAGTGTCTACGGCACCGGCGCAGAGCTGATCCTCATCGAGAAGTGCCTCGGCCGCGAGGTGCCCCACGGCGGTCTGCCCGCCGATGCAGGCGCCATCGTGATGAACGTGACCAGCGTTTCCACGCTGGGCAAGTATCTGGCTACCGGTATGCCGGTGGTGCAGCGTACCATCACCGTGGACGGCGATGCCTGCGCAAAGCCCCAGAACGTTGTTGTGCCCGTGGGCACCGCTTATCAGGACATTCTGGACTTTGTGGGCGTCAAGGGCGAGCTGGGCAAGGTGGTTGCCGGCGGTGCCATGATGGGCCCCGCTGTGGAGAACCTTTCCTACCCCACCACCAAGACCACTTCCGGTCTGATCCTGCTGAGCAAGGCAGCTGCACAGCCCGCACAGGTCAACCCCTGCATCCGCTGCGGCCGCTGCGTGGAGTACTGCCCCATGGGTCTGGAGCCTGTGGAGGTCAATCAGGCCTACGCCGCCCGCGATGTGCAGGAGCTGGGCAAGCTGCACGCTGACTACTGCTTCAACTGCGGCAGCTGCTCCTTCGTCTGCCCGGCAAAGCGCCCGGTCACCCAGATGATGAGTCTGGCCAAGGCCTTCTATCTTGGCGAAATCAAAAAAGGAGGCAATAAGTAATGGATACGAAGCTTATTGTTTCGGCTTCCCCGCACGTCCGCAGTGACGAGACCACCCAAAGCCTGATGGCTAACGTGATCGTTGCACTGTGCCCCTGCGTGGTTGCCTCTGCGATCATTTTCGGCGTGCGCGCCCTGCTGGTCACCGCCGTTTCCGTGGTGGCCTGTGTGGCCTTTGAGTGGCTGTACTGCAAGCTGCTGAAGCGTGCAAACCCCATCAGTGACCTGTCCGCTGTGGTCACCGGCATCATTCTGGCCATGAACGTGCCCGTGGGCATGCCCATCGGTCAGCTGATCATCGGCGATCTGGTGGCTATCATCGTTGTCAAGCAGCTGTTCGGCGGCATTGGCATGAACTTTGCAAACCCCGCTCTGGTGGGCCGTATCGTGCTGTTTGTCAGCTTTGCCGGTTCCATGAATAAGTGGGTGTTCCCGGATGCAGCGGTGGACCAGCTGTCCAAGGCTACCCCGCTGGCTGTGGCAGATCCCTCCAAGCTGAGCCTGCTGGATCTGTTCATGGGCATCCACGGCGGTGTGCTGGGCGAGACCTGCGCACTGGCTATCGTGCTGGGCCTGATTTATCTGGTGGCTACCAAGACCATCAGCATCGCCATCCCGGCTTCCTACGTTGGCAGCATGTTCGTGTTCTACCTGATCGCTACCAAGGATCTGCACAGCGCACTGGTTGCCGTGCTGAGCGGCGGCCTGCTGTTCGGCGCTGTGTTCATGGCTACCGACTACGTTACCAGTCCCTTTACCCTGAAGGGCAAGCTGGTGTACGGCGTTTGCCTTGGCATCGTTACCTTTGCTATCCGCTACTGGGGCAGCTACACCGAGGGCGTGTCCTTCGCGCTGCTGTTCATGAACCTGTGGGTCCCGTACATCAATGATCTGACTCGTCAGACCCCGTATGGCTATGTGAAGCCTGCAAAGAAAGCGAAGGAGGGTGCTGGCAAATGAGTAAGACTGCAAATTCCAGCTGGGAAACCACCGGTAAGCCGATCGTTGTGCTGACCGTCATCTCTCTGATCGTCAGCCTGCTGCTGGCTCTGGTGAACGGCATGACCGCTCCCGTTATCAAGGAGAACACCCGCCGCACCACGCTGGCTGCTTATGTCAGCGTGATGCCCTCTGTTTCGGACGCAGCTACGCTGGAGGAAGTTACCGACTACACCACCGCCAACGTTACCGGCGTGGTAAAGGCTCCGGACGGCGGCATTGCCATCAAGGCCGAAGAAAAGGGCTTTGACGGCGGCATCCTGACCGTCATCATGGGCTTTGACGCCAACGGTGCCGAGACCGGCATCTGGGTGGACGCTTCTACCCAGACCAAGGGCATCGGCTCCAATGTGTCCACCGATGACTTCCTGGCACAGTTCAACGGCATGGACGGCACCAAGAACATTGTGATGAATCAGGATTTCGATGCGTACAGTGGCGCAACCATTTCGTCCACCGCTCTGTTTGCTGCCATCAATGATTGTATCAACTGCTTCAACGAGCTGGCATAAAAGGAGGTTGGTAAGAAATGGCACAAGAAAATAAGTCCAAGGTAAGCATCCTTACCAACGGCATCATCAAAGAAAACCCTGTTCTGCGTCTGGTTCTGGGCACTTGCTCCATTCTGGCCGTTACCACGGCAGTTTCCAGCGCACTGGGCATGGGCGCCGCCTTCACCTTCGTGCTGGTGTGCTCCAATATCATGATTTCCCTGCTGCGGAAAGTCATCCCCGGCAAGGTGCATCTGCCCTGCTACATCGTTATCATTGCAGGCTTTGTGACCATCGTGCAGATGTTCATGCAGGCCTACATGGAAAGCCTGTACAACGCTCTGGGCGTGTTCCTGCCCCTGATCGTTGTCAACTGTATCATTCTGGGCCGTGCCGAGATGTTCGCCTGCAAGAACAGCGTGGTGGACTCCGCACTGGACGGCGTGGGCATGGGCCTCGGCTACACCCTCACCGCTACTCTGATGGCATCCATCCGTGAGATCCTGGGCAGCGGCACCTGGCTGGGCTTCCAGATCATTCCGGAAAGCGTTGCCAAGGTCTCCATCATGACGCAGGCTCCCGGTGCATTCTTCTGCTTTGGCCTGTTGATGGCCGGCTGTGTGTGGCTTGAAGGCAAGCTGGACGCCCGCATCGAGCGCAAGAGCTGCTGTGATCTTGACAATCTGAAGAAGGAGGCGGAATAAGATGCTCGTCAAACTCGCTGCGATCTTCTTCAGCATGATCCTTGTCAACAACTATGTGCTGGTGAAGTTCTACGGTATCTGCCCGTTCCTGGGCGTTTCCAAAAAGCTGGATTCCGCTGTTGGTATGTCCGGTGCTGTCATCTTTGTCATGTTCATGGCAACGGCCGTTACCTTCCCCATCCAGATCTTCATTCTGGACCCGGCTGGTCTGAGCTATCTGCAGACCATCGTGTTCATTCTGGTCATCGCTGTGCTGGTGCAGTTCATCGAGATCTTCCTCAAGAAGTACATCGTTGCACTGTATAACTCGCTGGGCGTTTATCTGCCCCTGATCACCACCAACTGCTGCGTGCTGGCTGTTACCATTCTGGTCGTGGGCGACTACGGCGCAGATGTGGCTGCAAACGGCTTCGGCTACGCCTACATCGAGGCTCTGATCTGCGCCATCGGCGCAGGCTGCGGCTTTATGCTGGCCATGGTCATGTTCAGCGGCGTGCGTAAGCGCGTGGAAGCCTGCGATCCCCCGGCACCCTTCAAGGGCCTGCCCATCACCCTGATCGCAGCAGCAATCACCAGCCTGTCCTTCATGGGCTTCGGCGGCATCGTCGAAAACCTGTTCAATGTTACGCTGTAAGGGAGGAACAGGACTATGAATATTGTATCTGCTGTTATCCTGTGCACCATCGTGGGCGCTGTGGGTGCTATCGTTCTGGTGGCTGCCGCAAAGTTCATGGCGGTGGAGGAAGACCCCCGCATTGAGGAAGTTTCTGCCTGTCTGGCCGGCGCAAACTGCGGCGGCTGCGGCTACGCCGGCTGTTCCGACTACGCCAAGGCTGTCGTTCTGGACGGCGTGCCCTGCGACAAGTGCGCACCCGGCGGCCCCAAGGCTGCTGCTGCCATTGCCAAGATCATGGGCGGCGAGGCAAGCGCCGTAGAGAAGAAGGCTGTTGTGCAGTGTCAGGGCAGCTCCGAGCACTGCAAGCCCGCCTACGACTACAAGGGCATCCAGACCTGTGCTGCTGCGGCAGCTCTGTACGGCGGCCCCAAGACCTGCTCCTTCGCCTGCATCGGTCTGGGCGACTGCACCAAGGTGTGTAAGTTCGACGCCATCCACATCGTGGACGGTGTGGCAAAGGTGGACAAGGACAAGTGCACCGGCTGTGGTGCCTGCGCTAATATCTGCCCCAAGCAGGTGATCATGATCGACGCTGCCGGCCCCCGCAAGCCGGTGGTCATGTGCTCCAACAAGGATAAGGGTGCTGTGGCAAACAAGCTGTGCACCACCTCCTGCATTGCCTGCGGCATGTGCGAGCGCACCTGTAAGTTCGACGCCATCCATGTTGTGGACGGCGTGGCACGCGTTGATTACGACAAGTGCAAGGGCTGCGGTATGTGCGCCCAGAAGTGCCCCAAGCACATCATCCTGTTCCCGCTGAAGGACGACCCCAATCCCCCGAAGCCCGTGGTGAAGCCCGCCGCTCCCGCTGCTGCTCCCGCAGCAAAGCCGGAAGCCAAGGCTGAGGCAAAGCCCGAGACCAAGGCAGAGTAAACTGTAAACCAAAGTCCGCCGTGCTGCAATGCCCGGCGGGCTTTTTTGTACCCGTTTATTCCGTCTTAGTGGGACGAATGGTCACTTCGCCGCAGCGCAGCGCCTCGGTGCGCCCGCCCTCCCGCTGCACCACCAGCCGCCCGGCATCGTCAATGGAAAGCGCCTGCGCGGCGTAGGTCTCGGAGCCGGTGCACACGGTCACCCAATGGCCGGGCACAAAGCAGCGGGCGCGGTACTCGTCCAGACAGGCAAAGCCCGGGCAGAGCGCCAACAGCTCCCGCCCAATAGCGCCCGTCAGCGCCGCCCGGCTTACCGGGGCAGGGCCGCCGGGGTATAAGCTGCCTGCTTTGGCGGTCAGCTCCGGGGGAAAGTCCTCTGCCGTGGCGGTCAGGTTCAGTCCGATGCCCACCACCAGCCATTCCAGCTGGCCGCTTTCAAGGTCTGTGCCGGCCTCGGTCAGGATGCCGCACACCTTTTTGCCCTTATAATACAGGTCGTTCACCCACTTGATGGCAAGCTCTACCCCGCACAGCGCCTGCACCGCCCGGCACACTGCCACTGCCGCGCCGATGGTGGCGGTCTGGGCGTTGGCGGCAGGCAGCGGCGGGCGCAGCACCACCGAGCAGTACACCCCCTTACCCGCCGGGCTGGCAAAGCTGCGCCCCAGCCGCCCGCGCCCGGCGGTCTGCCCGCCCGCCAGCACCAGCGTGCCGTGGGCAGCGCCTTCCAGCGCCAGCAGCTTGGCGGTGCGGTTGGTGCTTTCCAGCGTGTCGTACAGCTGCACCGGGGCGGGGTAGGGGCCGACCGCCTCGGTGCAGAAGGGGTCGCCGCCCAGCAGGCGGTACCCCCGGCGGGAGGCGGCTTCCAGCGCATAGCCCTGCGCGGTAAGCGCCGCTGCCGCCTTGTGCACGGCAGCGCGGCTGACGCCCAGCTGCTGCGCCAGCTGCTGGCCGGAAATATATGCGCCCTCGGCGGCGCTGAGCGCCTGTAAAAGCGCCTGTCGGGTGGTAGAAGCCATGGCGAAAATCCTCCCTGTGTGCTATACTGCTATTGTACCATATCTGTGGAAGAAGAAAAAGTTTGAAAAATTTTTGGTTTTTTGCAGGAACTGCCGCCGCTGTCTCGTATTAAAGACAGAAGGGCGGCGCAGAGCAGCGCATCCAAGACCGGAAAGGAGGCCGTGCAGCGCGTTGACAACACAGGAATTCAGCACGATGGTGCAGAAATATCAGGCGCTCGTGTACACGGTCTGCCACCAGCTGGTACCGGATGTACAGGAGGCGCAGGATCTGACGCAGGAGACCTTTCTGGCGGCGTGGCGAGCCATCGACCGCTGCCCGCCCGGCTTTGAAAAGCAATGGCTGGCGCGCATCGCCGCCAACAAAGCCAAGGACTATCTGCGCAGCGCATGGGTGCGCAAAATGAACACCCCCGGCGACGAGGTGCTGGCGCTGGAGGGCGCGCCGCCCGGTATGCAGCCGGAGCAGCAGGTGCTGGAGGCGCTGGGCGAAGAGGAGCTTACGGAGATGATCTTAAATCTGCGGGAGCCCTACTGCACGCCCTGCCGTCTGGTGCTGCTGGAGCAGCACACCATGGCCGAGGCTGCAAGGCTGTGCGGCCGACCGCCCAAAACGGTGGAAGCGCAGGTCTACCGCGCCAAAAAGATGCTGGCGCAGCAGATTTTGCAAAACGACCGCATACCCTGTGAAAGGAGGAGCGTACATGGAACTGTTTGACGCAAAAGGCTGTCTGAGTGAGGAAGGCTTACAGGCACTGGTCGGTGGGCAATTGGACGAAACGCAGCGGCTGGAAGCCGCCGAGCACCTTGCCTACTGTGACCGCTGCATGGACCGCTACACCGCCATGCTGACCGACGATGTGCTGGAGCAGCCGCCGCGCTCCGCCCGGGGCGCGGTGATGGGCACCATCTGGATACGGCTGATGCAGAACACATGGGGACGCGCCGCTGTGGCGACCGTAGCCGCCGTGCTGGCGCTGACCATGTGGCGCACCGGTACGCTGGAACAGATCCTGCACACTGGGCAGCAGCTGAACACATGGCTACCGCAGACCACGCAGCAGACCGAACCGGAGCTGCTGGGCAAGCCGGTGAACGACAAAGCACCGCAGCCCTCCACCGCCCCGCTGGGCAAGCCCATAGAGGACAAAAAGCAGCTGACCGAAAAACTATCCGACGCACTGGACGCGCTTTTGCACCACAGTGCAGACACCACTGAGAAATGAGGGAACTGATTATGAAGAAAAACGGGATCCTGACCCTGCTGTTTGCCTGCATCCCCGGTGCGGGGCAGATGTATCAGGGCTATATGAAGCGGGGACTCTCGCTCATCACCATGTTCTGCCTGTTTATTATCGTAGGCAGCACCACGGGGCTGGACGCACTGGTAGTCGGCTGCATCGTTGTGTATATGTACAGCTTTTTCGATACCTTGAACCTCCGTGCGCAGCTGGCGGCAGAAAAAGCCCCGGAGGACGATTATCTGGTGCACTTTGACTGGCACGATGCCCGCATGACCCAGTTCATGGGCGAAAGCCACAAGCTGGTGGGCTGGGGGCTGATCGCACTGGGCGCCATCGTGTTCTACAACAACATCATCATGCGGGTGCTGGGCGATGTGATGTGGCGCTGGGGACAGGATAACCCGGTTTTCCGCGCCATCTACCTGATGCTGGATGCCCTGCCGCAGATCGTGGTCTGCGTGGCGCTGATCGTGTGCGGTATGTGGCTGGTGCGCGGCCCGAAAAACAAAAAGGGCAAGCAGCCCCCTGAAGAGGAGACCGAGGAACCCGAGGACTTCCACGCCTACACGGCTGCGCCGCAGGCAGAGGATGCAGAGGATGCAGAGGACACCGCAGACACGGACACCCATTTTGCCATGCCGGAGCTTTCGGCACTGCTGGGGGAGCCGGTGACCGGTGCAGAGCAGGACGAAACCCCTGCGGAGGATGACGATGACCGAGCAGAATAAGACCCCTTTGACGGCACAGCCGGGCAGTGCGCCCGCGCCGGAGCAGAAACCGGCAGAAAAACGACCCGCTGAAAAGCCCCTGCGCCGGGTGGGCAGCCTGACCTTGGGCGCGTGTCTCATTGCGGCGGGCGTGTTCTTTCTGCTGTATTTCTTCGTGCCGGGCTTTGATGTGCAGCTGACCCTGAAAATTGCCCCGGCGGTGGCGCTGGTTCTGCTGGGGTGCGAGGTGCTCTTCTTTGCCGCCCGCCCCGGCCGCTGGAAGTACGATTTTGTGTCCGTGCTGGTCTGTCTGGTGCTGATGGCGGGCTGCTTTTGCATGGCGATGCTGCCCGTGATGTTTGACGAGCTGACACCCGAAAAACAGCAAGTCATGAACCGACTGAGTACGCAGGCCATTGACGAATTGTACACCGCCTGCAAGCAGGATGCGCAGGACATTGCCATCCGGGATATCAGCGGCAGAATGTTCCTGAGCGGCCCGCAGGTCGAGACCTTGCAGCAGGCCGCCGCCCTGCCCGCCGGGGATGTCTACTTGACCTTGACCGTGGAGTTGTTCGGTCCCTACGACAGCGCCGCTGCCTTTGCCCGGGATTGCTACACTTTGACCGCACTGGCAAAGCAGTGCACCGTGCCGCCGGAAAGTCTGTACTTTACATGGGATGCCCGCAGCCCGGCAGAAAGCAGCCTGAACACCGGCAGTCTGCTGTACACCGAGGACTATTCGCTGGACCTGAGCGGCGCTGTGCAGCTGGACTGGACAGAGCAGCAGATGGAGCAGCAGACCGAGACCGAGTATCTGCTGGACGCAGAGAATATCCCCGATGAGGAAGAATGAAAAATACCGCCGCACAGCTGTGCGGCGGTATTTTTTGCAATGCGGCTGAAAGGAAAACAAAAACCGCCCCGAAGTCCTAAGACTTCAGGGCGGTTAAGCTGGAGCTGCTATCCAGATTCGAACTGGAGACCTCATCCTTACCAAGGATGCGCTCTACCAACTGAGCTATAGCAGCACATCACAGCTCGATTAGTATAGCACAGCTTTGCTGGTTTGGCAAGCATTTTTTGCAAAAAAATTGAAATTTCGCAAAAAAGAACCCGGAGCATCCGCAGACGCTCCGGGGACTCTGGAAATGCAGTTACTTTGCCAGACTGGTCAGGATGGGCTCACACTGCTCCACGGTGGAGGAAAGCATCAGGTTGTAGGCGGTGACCATCTCCTGAATGGCGGCGCGGTTCTCCTTGGTCAGGGCATAGCTCTGGGTGGTGCCGTCCCGGCCAACGAATACGGCGGTGACGCTCTTGGCGTTCAGCCACTCGCTCAGCAGGCTGACCTCCTCGTCACTCAGCTGGAACAGCTCCAGATCGAACCAGCAGCCCAGATCCTGATCGTAGCCGCCGCCGTACTCCTCGTCACAGGTAAAGGTGTACAGCTCGTCATCAGCAGATACGTTGACCGTTTTGATGTCCAGCTTTTTGCTGCCCACATAGGTCAGGATCATATTAAAGGCAATGCTATCGTCCTGCAAGAACATATAGGGGTACAGCCCGCAGGACTTTTTATCCATGCTGGCCTGCTCCTGCGGAGAGGAAAAATCCCAGCCGCCGGCCTCCTCGTCGTAGGTGATGGTGAACTTGGAAAAAGCGGTCTTGAGTTCGGCATCGCTGGGGGCGGCGTTGGTGGCTTCCACCGCAGCGGGGGCGGCGGGCAGTGCGGGTGCAGCAGCCGAAGCGGCCATGCCGCCGCACAGCATGGCGGCAGCACACAGACCGGCGATGACGCGCCGGAACAAACGGGAAGATCTCATAAGTCGGTACTCCTTTCCATTCTCGAAGGGGATGATGCTGGTTTCAGTATACCGCAGCCCGGCGGAAAAGCAAGAAAACTGACACGAAACGCCCTGACGCAGTCACGAAACGACTTTCGCTTGTCTTTAGTCCACCTGATGCTCTTCCAGCCAGCGGGTCATCTGCTGGGCAATGCCCTTGACGCTGCCTTCGGCAAAGGGCACCTTCAGCCCGGCGGTCTGCAGCAGCTCGGTGTAGCTGGCAAGACCGGCGCGGCGCACCAGCTTGAGGTAGCGCTCCCATGCGTCCTTGTGGTCGTCAAGGCTCAGCAGGAAGAACTGCAGCGCTGCCATGGTGGACAGGCAGTAGTCGATATAGTAGAAGGGGCACTCGTAGATGTGCAGCTGGCGCTGCCAACCGGCACCGCGCCCGTAGAAGGGCAGATTGTCAAAATCGATCCACGGGCGGTACTTCTTTTCCAGCTTGAGCCACTCGGCGTTGCGCTGGTCGGGGGTCAGGTCGGGGTTCTGGTACATGATGTGCTGGAACTCGTCCACGGCGCAGCCGTAGGCAAGGAACACAAAGCTGTCCTCGGCGTGCAGCAGGGCGTACTTCTCGGTGTCCTTACCGAACAGCAGGTGGTGCCACGGCGCGGTGAGGAACTCCATCGCCATGGAGTGGATCTCGGCGCTCTCCATGGCGGGGCATTCCAAATCGGCGGGCACGTTGGGGTCGCGCTCGGCCACATAGCCCTCAAAGGCGTGGCCGCACTCGTGGGTCAGCACGTCCACATCGCCGGAGGTGTTGTTCCAGTTGGCGAAGATGAAGGGTGCTTTGTAGCTGGGCAGGCTGGTCATGTAGCCGCCGGACATCTTGCCGGGGCGGCTTTCCACGTCGAACAGCTCGTTGTCCTGCATAAAGTCGATGAACTCCGCCGTTTCGGGGCTGAGCTCGTGGTACATGGTGCGGGCCGCATCCATGCGTGCCTGATAGCCCGGGATGGGCTTGGGGTTGCCGTCCTTGAAGATGATGGGCAGGTCGGTAAAGGTGGGGTGGGTGATGCCGGTGCGCTTGGCGCGCATGGCCATCACTTTTTGCAGCTCGGGCACAACGTCCCGGGCAACCTGATCCCGGAACGCCTGGATCTCGGCCTGTCCGTAGCCGATGCGGTTCATGCGCACATAGGAAAGCTCGCTGTAATCCTTGTAGCCCAGCACCTTGGCCTGCTGATTCAGGTTCTTGACGATCTTGGTGTACAATGCGTCCAGCTCGTCCCGGTGGGCGTCAAAGTACCCGGCCTCGGCTTCGTAGGCGGCGCGGCGCACGGCAGGGTCCAGATCCTCCTTGTAGGGGCCCAGCTGGGGGATGGTCAGCTGCTTGCCGTCCAGCTCCACCAGCGCACCGCCGTAGATCTGCTGGTACTGGCTGACCAGCGCGTTGAACTCCTGCTGCAATTCTACGGTACGGTCGTCCATGCCCAGCACGGCGTTCTTCATACCGGCTACGCAGGTGGTGCCAAAGTGCTCGGTAAGGGCATCCACATAGGGGTTTGCCAGAAATGCCCGGCTGATCTCCACACTGGCGTTGGTCACGGCAGGGCCGTTGGCATCAAAAAAGTCCTGCTCAGCCTTCCAGTAGGCATCGCGGGTGTCGCAGGTGTAGTGGATGTTGGCCAGCTGGGAGGCGGTGGTGTAGTCCGCAAAGGCGCGGCTCTGCTCGTAATACACCTGAATGAGGGCGTCGCCGTCCTGCGCATCGGCGGCCTTGGCGGCCAGCTGCTTGCACCGTGCCAGCAGGGCATCGATGTCCGGGCGGGTATAGGTCATTTCGCTGAATTTCATGGAAAAATTCCTTTCCGGGGCAGTTTCCCCTTTGGTATCTTGTGTTCATCTTACCACGTTCTGCGCCAAAAGAAAAGAGGGAGGCAAACGGGCAAAAGTCCTACGTTTATACAACACTGCCAAAAATAAAAACGACCCTTTGGCAAAGATGTCTGTTTAAGCGCTTGCAGAGCGGTAAAAAAAGGATTATAATGGCATCATCAACAGAGTAAGACCCTGCGCGTTAAGTGCCGCATCAACGGGGAGTTGTGCTGCGGACGAAGGTATTGACCGCGGTGCAGGGTCTGCATCCCGCTGCTGCATGGACTTGGGTGCAGGCGAGAGCCGTCTGCGGTTTTTGCCCGGAAGTGAATGTTGTTGGAATTCACGCCCTCCTTTGTGCGGTCTGTCACAGGGGAGGGCGTTTTTGCGTCCTGCCTGCTGTTCCTTTTTAAGGAGGACAACTACGATGAACGACAAAAAAACTTCTGCGCGTACCCTGACCATGCTGGCTTTGCTGGTGGCTATGAGCATCGTGTTCAGCCGGGTGCTGAGCATCTCTACCGGTTTCGTCCGGTTCAATCTGGGCAGTCTGCCGGTGCTGCTGGCAGCGGTGGTGTTTGGCCCCGGCGCAGGCTTTGCGGTGGGCGCGGTGGCCGATATCATCGGCGGTGTGCTGGCAGGCTACGCCATCAACCCGCTTATCACGCTGGGCGCGGGTGCCATCGGTTTAGTGGCAGGTTTTGCGTGGCAGAAGCTGAGCAGCCTTTCCACAAATTTGCGGCTTGCAGCCAGCGTGCTGCTGGGGCATTTTGTGGGCTCCATGGTCATTACCTCGCTGGCGCTGCGCCTGTTTTACGGCTACCCGTGGGCAACGCTGGCGGTGCGCATCCCCAACGCCCTCATCCTGAGCGCCGTGAACGTTGTGCTGTTGCGCATCCTGCTGGAAAACCGCAGCCTGATGAAGCTGGCAAAGAAGTAAGAGTTTTATAAAATGGAACACCGGAGCGTCTGCAGACGCTCCGGTGTTCCGAAATTTTTAATATTATTCCTTGAATCGAGGCAGTATCTATGAACTACGAACAGGCAATGGAATACATCCATGCGGTGCAGTGGGCGGGGCATAAGCCCGGGCTTACCCGCACCCGCACCCTTCTGGCTGCACTGGGCGACCCGCACAAAAAGCTGCAATTCGTCCATGTGGCGGGCACAAACGGCAAGGGCAGCACGGCGGCGATGCTGGCTTCCTGCCTGCAAGCCGCCGGTTACCGGGTGGGACTGTATACCTCGCCCTTCATCAACCGGTTCAACGAGCGTATCCAGATCAACGGGCAGCAGATCTCGGACGAGGCGCTGGTAAAGCTGGTGGAGCAGGTAAAGCCCGCCGCCGATGCCATGGAGGATGTGCCCACCGAGTTCGAGATCATCACCGCACTGGGCATGCTCTATTTTGCGCAGCAGCAGTGCGATATCGTGGTGCTGGAGGTGGGACTTGGCGGCACGCTGGATTCTACCAATGTTATTGAAAAGCCTGCCTGCGCGGTGATCACCGCACTGGGCATGGATCACGTCAAGGAGCTGGGCCCTACGCTGGCGGATATCGCCACTGCCAAGGCGGGCATCATCAAGCCGGGCTGTCCGGTGGTGAGCTACGGCGGCGCACCGGAGGCAGACACCGTGCTGCGCCGGGTGGCGGCACAGCAGCACGCTCCCTTGACGGAGGTGGACTTTGCAAAGCTGCAAATCACCGGCGGGGATCTGGATGCTGTTACCTTCAGCTTTGATGGGCTGGACGGGGTGCGGCTGCCGCTCATCGGCAGCTACCAGCCCCGCAACGCCGCGCTGGCCATCACCGCCCTGCGGGTGCTGCGGCAGCAGGGCTGGAACATCCCGGAAAGCGCCATCCGCACCGGGCTGGAGCAGGTAAGCTGGCCCGGGCGCTTTGAGCTGCTGCGCCACAGCCCGGCCTTTGTGCTGGACGGCAGTCACAATGCCCACGGGATGCGCGCCACAGTGCAGAGCCTCGAAGACCGTTTCCCCGGGCAGAAATTCGTCTTTCTGGTCAGCATCATGGCCGACAAGGATGTGGACGAGATGCTGGCGCTGTTGGCACCGCTGGCCGAGCGGTTCGTGACCGTGACGGCACACAACCCCCGCGCCATGCCGGCGCAGACGCTGGCAGAGCATATCCGCGCCTACGGCTGCACCGCCGAGGCTGCGGACAGCATCGAGGCCGGTGTAGCGCGTGCAGAGGAGCTGGGCGGCGAAGGCCCGGTGTGTGCACTGGGCACGCTATATTTCTCCGGCGATGTCCGGCAGGCGTTTGCCCGCCTGAATGCGTAACGATGCAGAAAAAATATTTTTGAATACAAGCAGAGCCGGACAGCCCGCGGGCTGTCTGGCTCTGTGTTTTTATAAAGAAAATATTAGACCCGCAGCTGCTTTTTTGCCATTTGCAGCGCATGGCAGATATAGTACCATGAAACCGGCTGGAAATCAACATTTTTTCTGCATGGCTTCAAAATATGCGGCGGCAACGCCTACCTGATTGGCTTCACTGCTGAAGGCGCAGGGCACGATCTGGCAGCGGGGCAAGCCCTCCATGTAGGCCTGTCCCGCCCGGGAGGCGTACAGTCCATCGTAGGCGCTGCGCAGGCTTTCCAGCAGCAGGGGCTGCTTGCTGATGCCGCCGCCGATGGCCACCTTTTCCACATCCAGCAGAACGGTCAGGTTGTAGATCTGCACCGCCACCGCGTGGCAGAACCGCCGCAGCACCTCTAAGGCCTCCGGCTCTCCGGCATTGGCGGCGGCAAAAAAGCTGCGTCCGTCCAGCGGGGCATCCTCCGGCAGCGCCTTGCGGGCGCGGTACCATTTGAGCAGGTTGCTGGTGCTGCACTGGCAGGCCATGTTCTGGTCCGGGGCGTCCCACGCCTCGGCGTTGGTGTTGACAAAGCTGTACTCTCCGGCGGTAAAGTGCACCCCGCGCACCAGCTGTCCGTTGGCGATGATGCCGCCGCCCACGCCGGTGCCGATGATGAACACCGCTGCGTTGCAGCAGCCTTTCAGCGCGCCGTTTGCCAGCTCTGCCATGGCAGCAGCCTTGCCGTCGTTTTCCAGGATGACGGGGCAGCCGCACTTTTCTGCCAGCAGCTGCCCCACCGGGGTAGCGGTGTTGTACAGCAGCGCTCCGCCGTTGGACACATAGCCGGTGTGGTTATCCACAAAGCCCGGCAGCGCCATGGCAATGCCGCTCACCTCGTCCTTATGGGGCGCATACAGCCGGTAGACTGCATCCAGAAACTGCGCCTGCGTATCTTGCGGCGTGGGCACCGCGCCGCTGTCCGTGCGGTGCATCTGCTCGTCCATGACCGAGTATTTGATCTCGGTTCCGCCTACATCAAAAACCATGATCTTCATTTTGTAGCCCTCCCGTAAACGGTCGTTTTCTGTCCCTATTATGGCAAATCAGCGCGGGAAAGTAAAGACCCGGCAGTAAAAATGAAAACTGTAAAAATCGCCCCGCCTTGCAGTTGCAATCCACCCCGCCCTGTGATATCCTGAAAAGAGAGTATCTGTTATATAAAGGAAGAAACTGCCATGGATTGCAAACTGCGTGCCAAAAACTGCGGCGGCTGCCCCCTGCTGGGGCTGGACTATGCCGCGCAGCTGAAACAGAAGGAAGAAAAAGTGCGTGCTCTTGTGGGCAAATACGGCCCGGTGCACCCCGTCCGGGGCATGGAGCAGCCCTACCACTACCGCAATAAGGTGATCTCCACCTTTGCTCCCGGCTTTGGTGGAAAGCTGACCTCCGGCATCTACGCGGCAAACAGCCATAAGGTACTGCCGGTGGAAAGCTGCCTGCTGCAGGACGAGGTGCTGGACAAGACCATGCAGGCGGTGCGTGCTGCCGCCAACGCCTGCCGCTACCAGCCCTACGACGAGGACAAGGGCACCGGTCTTGTGCGCCACTGTCTGCTGCGGCGGGGCGTAGCCACCGGGCAGGTGATGGTAGTGCTGGTGACGGCGCAGCCGGTGCTGCCGGGCGCAAAGAACTTTGTAAAGGCGCTGCTGGCCGAAGCAGCGCAGCGCGGCGTGACCGTGACCACCGTGGTGCAGAACGTGAACAGCCGCAAGACCAGCGTGGTGCTGGGCGAGGCAGAAAAGGTGCTGTACGGCAAGGGGTTCATTCTGGACACCCTCTGCGGCAAGACCTACGCCATCAGCCCGCGCAGCTTTTATCAAATCAACCACACCCAGACCGAAGTGCTGTACGGCCTTGCGGTGGAAGCTGCAAAGCTGACCGGCAAGGAGGTGGTGCTGGACGCCTACTGCGGCATCGGCACCATCGGCCTGACCGCCGCCGACCATGCAAAGCAGGTGGTGGGTGTGGAGCTGAACCGGGACGCCGTGCAGGATGCCATTGGCAACGCAAGACACAACGGCGTAAAGAACGCCCGCTTCTTTGCCGCCGACGCCACCCGCTGGATCAGCGAAGCGACCGCAGCGGGGGAAAAGGCAGACGTCATCTTTATGGACCCCCCGCGCGAAGGCTCCACCCCGGAATTTCTTGCCAGCATGGCGCGTATGGCACCGAGGCGCGTGGTCTACGTCAGCTGCAACCCCGTCACTCTCGCCCGCGACCTTGCCACCCTGACAAAGCTGGGCTATAAGGCCGAGGGCTTTACCCCGGTGGATATGTTCCCACATACGGAGCATATCGAGACGGTTGTCTTGCTTTCCAAGGGTGAGGTCGACTCGAAAAAGATTCGGGTTGAGTTCTCTTTGGAAGATATGGATATGTCCGAATTTCAGGATGGGGCAACCTATCCGCAGATCAAGGAGTATGTGTTGGAGCATACCGGGTTAAAGGTGTCCAACCTCTATATCTCACAGATTAAACGAAAATGTGGGATTGGGGTTGGTAAGAACTATAATCTGCCGAAGTCCGAGGATTCCAGACAGCCCCAGTGTCCACCGGAAAAAGAGAAAGCAATCCGAGAAGCATTCAAATATTTTGGGATGATCTAACATCCCGCAAAATGGAGGTTTCTTATGGATAGATTGATTTCTTGTGAGTTTAACATGGATACCGCTTGTGTGGAA
>ERZ791865.1154-NODE-1154-length-28365-cov-7.804804_pt1 | contig 28365 bp, 22 predicted proteins | sample MGYA00509942_ERZ791865 | MGnify/ENA primary metagenome ERZ791865 (study PRJEB30046, sample SAMN00792098) | human gut metagenome | study: EMG produced TPA metagenomics assembly of the A metagenome-wide association study of gut microbiota in type 2...
TGGCGTACATCACGCAGCCGGGCAGGCCGCACACCGGCACACCGTCCAGATAGCTGACAAGGAACATGGCTCCCGGCAGCACCGGTGCGCCGTAGGTGATGATATCGGCCCCGGTGTTCTTAATGGCCAGCGGGGTGCGGTCATCGGGGTCCACGCTCATGCCGCCGGTGGTAAAGATCAGCTCGCACCCTGCGGCCTTGGCTTCCAGAATGGCGGCGGTGATCCCGGCGGGGTCGTCATCGCAGACCTTATGGAAAACCATCTCGCAGCCGTAGACGGCCAGCTTGCTTTGCAGGATGGGGGTAAATTTATCCTCAATGCGTCCCTTGAACACCTCGCTGCCGGTGGTGATGATGCCCACCTTCTTGGCCTGCATGGGCAGCACGTTCAGGATAGGCTCTGCCCCGGCAGCGGCCTGCATGGCGTCCATCTTCTCCTGCTCGATGACCAGCGGGATGATGCGGGTACCGGCCAGCTTCTGGCCCTTTTTCACCGGCAGGTCGCCGTGGATGGTGGCGATCATCATCTGCGGGGTGCTGTTCACAGCCATCAACGCCTTGCGGTTGATCTTCAACAGGCCGTCGCAGTCCGCGATCAGCTCGATTTTTCCCTCTTTCGGCGCAGTGCCGTGGATATTTTTGCCCGCAGCGGCCTTGTACAGCAGGGCAGCTGCTTCGTCCTCGTGGAGGATGCCGGGGTGCTTTTCCCAGACGTAGAGGTTCTCCTTGCCGATGGAAAGCAGCACAGGGATGTCCTCGGGCTGGATGACGTGCCCCTTGCGGAAGCGGGCATCCTTGTACTCGCCCGGGATGATCTGGGTGATATCATGGCAGAGCACCTGCCCTGCAGCGTCAACAGTACGGATCAGTTTCATGATGGCATTCTCCTTACAGCGCGGGCATCTGGGCTTCGATCCAGTCTGCCAGTGCCGGAATATCGTTCAGGTCAAAATCTGCGCCGGGGATATCCCCCACCACCGCCAGCGGCTGGAAGGAGACGGGCGCATCCGAAATGGCGCTGCGCACCACCTCGATCTTCGGCCAGCCGCTGGACTTGAACCCTTCCAGCAGCACAAGGTCGTAGCCGTGACGCTCGAACAGGGCAAGCAGGTCCTGCTCGGTCAGGTGGAATTCTTCGGTCAGCAGGTAGCGCGTGCCGGAATAGACCGCCACGCCCTCGGCACCGGCTTCCCGCAGACGGTAGCTGTCGGTGCCGGGCACGTCCGGGGTAAAATCGTGACCGTCGTGCTTGATGACGCCCACCTTCAGTCCGCGGCTGCGCAGCACGGGCAGCAGCTTTTCCAGCAGGGTGGTCTTACCGCTGTTGTGCACCCCGCTGACGGCCAGCACCGCCGGGCGTTTGAGCGCCTGTGTTTCGGCCAGCGCCTGTTTTTGTTCACTGTACAAAGCAAAGCACCTCCACTTCTGTACTGGGTTCTACCGGCCCGCTGCCGGCGGGGATCTCCACCAGACAGTTGCAGCCCATCATGGCAGACAGTGCACCGGAGGAGTGCGCCTCGGCGTTGCCCGCGCCGGGCAACGTCACCTTGCCGCCGCAGGCAGTCGCCCGCAGGTAGCGGTTGCCCTTGCTGGGTTTGGAAAAGCCATTGGTCAGGGTGCAGACGGTGCGGGCGGGAAGGCAGCTCTCCTCCCGCCGCCCGGCGGCGCGCAGCAGCGCAGGAATGGCGTACTGCTCCAGTGTGGCAGCGGCGGCAAAGGGGTTGCCGGACAGGCAGAACACCAGCTTACCGTTAAGTGTAGCCGCCAGCATGGGGCTGCCGGGTTTCTGGGCTACGCCCTCCACCAGCAGCTGTGCACCCAGCTTTTCCAGCACAAGGGGCAGATAGTCCTTCTGCCCTACGGAGACGCCGCCGCTGGTGATGACAGCATCGCAGCGGGTCAGCAGCTCCTGCATTTTGCCGGTGATGACCTCCGGGTCATCGGAGCACTGCTGCCGCTCCACGGCAAAGCCCAGCTGACGCAGCCGGGCGGCATTCTGGATGCCGTTGGCATCGTAAATTTTACCGGGTGCCCACGGTGCGCTGGGTTCCAGCAGCTCGCTGCCGGTGGAAAGGATGCCCACAGTCAGCGGGCGGCAGACGGCTACTTCGGCGTAGCCCTGCCCGGCCAACACACCCAGATGGGCGGGGGTGAGCACCGTACCGGCAGGCGCGATAACCGCACCGGCGGCTACATCTTCCCCCCGGAACACCACGTTTTGCAGCGGTTTTACGGCGGCATAGAGCTGCACGGTCTCTTCGCCACTGTCGGTCAGCTCCTGCATCAAAACGCAGTCTGCGCCCTCCGGCAGGGGGGCTCCGGTCATGATGCGGGCAGCGCACCCTGCGGGCAGCGCCGCAGCCGGGGCATCGCCCGCGTAAAGCTTCATCACCACCGGCAGAGTGACCGGGGTCTCCCGGCTTGCTCCGGCGGTATCTGCGCTGTGCAGGGCGTAGCCGTCCAGCGGGCTGCGGTCAAAGGGGGGCTGATCCATCCGGGCGCAGAGGTCACTGGCGGCAATGCGCCCGCAGGCGGCTTCCAGCGGGATGGTCTCCGGGGACGGAGAAGGCAGAAGTGCTGCCGCGTCCAGCACGCTGCGCAGCGCCTGAACGGGGGAGCAGAAAGGCTGATTCATTATAACTTCCTCCATAGACCCGCCGCTCTCCCCTTCTGCTATGGCTCAGACGGGGACACCGGCGGGGGTATTCTTTTTTCAAAAAAGGCAGGTGAAAAAGAAGCGGAGACGTCTTGACCGGAAAATCAAAACGCCTCCGCAGAATATCCCCACAAAACCGGCTGCGGCAGTTTGCAGTCTGCTACGCCGGTGGCAGCCTTTGGCTATGCGCCGCCCTTGCAGCGGCAGCACACAGCCAAAAAGCACCTGTGAAGATGGGAGGAGTTCTTTTTTTCAAATTGCAGCGTTTCTTCTGCGGGAAGGCGGTGGGGTTTCCCCCGCCACCCTTGAATGCCCGCCCTTGCGGGTGCAGCATTGCGGCGCGGTGCCCTGCTCTTTGTGGAAGTTTAGACACCTTTGCTCAAAGAAGCTCTTATACCCTGATTCAATTGTAGTTTATGGTTTAATCGCAGAAATCGTCCACGTCGCTGATAGCCTTGGCGTAGCGGCGGGTGAGGTGCTTGGTGGAAAAGAGGAACCGCTCGTTCTGGTTGTTGGTCAGCTCCTCGATATCGGCATACTCCGGGTTCTCCTGCATGGCCTTCCATGTCTGCTCGATGACCTCCGGCGCAAGGCCGTAGGGGGAGCGCTGGAAGTACTTGAGCGGAGTGGCGCTGGGGTAGATGCGGGCGTTGAACCGCACCATCTCGGCGAACATCACACACAGATCCTTGTCCTCGATGAGCTGCGCGATCATGGCGTAGTTATCGCTCATGTTGGCGTTAGAGTAGTAGTAGGTGTCCTTTGCGCCCGCGCGGGTGACGATATCGGTACACTGGGGGTCTGCGGGCATCTGCGCCAGCAGCTCGTCGGCGTTTTCCACTTCCTCCAGCAGCAAAGCGTGGGGGGTAAGCAGCGCAGCCGCAGAGCGGGCGCGGATGTAACCGGCCAGCTCCTGTGCAGGGGTCAGCTCCGGCAGCTCCGGAGCGGTCTTGGTGGGCTGATCCGCAAAGGGATCGTTTTCCGCTTCCGGCTCACCGGCCAGAAAATCCAGCAGTTCCGGCTTTGCAGCATCGGGCTGCGCAGCCCCGGCGGCTTCGGGTGCGGCCTCGGCGGCCTGCTTTGCGGCAAGCTCGGCGGTCTCCCGTTCCACTGCGGCGATCACGTCCTCGCCAGTCTTGGCGGCGCTGCCGTCAAAGGTGCTGCCGGTCTCCTTCAGGCGGCGGGCAGTCTCGCTTGCGGCATCGATGTCGAACACCTCTGCCTTGGGCTTTTTCTTGGCGGCCAGCTCTGCCTTTTGCAGTTCCAGAACGGCCTGCTCCGGGTCTACGCTGCCATCCACCGTGGTGGTGTAGCCGGGTTTACGTCTGCCAAACAACATGACGATCTTTCCTCTTTCTATGGGATTTATTCAGCTGCTGCGGTGTTCTGGGCGTAGATGCCGCGCTTTTCCAGATCATCGGCCATGTCAGCCAGATCATACTTCTCCAGCGTCTCGCGGGTGGGCACACCGGTGGTGCGGTCCCAGCCAAAGACGTCGTAGAACAGATCCTTTGCCTTTTCCATGTCGGCGCGGTCCAGCTTGGTGGTGCCTTCCTCAAATGCCTTGAAGTCGGGGTCCTTATCAAACACCCAATCGCAGATGGCATCGTGCTCCTGACGCAGGTTTGCGCTGCCGCAGTTCTGCTGGAAGCTGATGGCGGTCATCGCGCGCAGCATCTGGGTGATGCGGGCACCGTCCTCCTGCAGACCGGCCTGGGTATAGGTCTCGCCGGTAACAGCAGTCATAAAGTCTGCCTGCAGATCCAGATCGCCGTGGTAGTCGCGCTCCTTGGAGGGAGACTGGGTCATGGGCCACATCCAGTTGCACAGGGTAGCGGAATCGTGGAAGTTCTTATCGTTGACGCAGTATGCAGCCAGCTTTGCCTTGTTCTCGTTGATGGGAGTGTAGGCCTTGGCCTTATCGTAGCAGCCCTCGCCGAAGAAGTCCTCCATGACCTTCTTGGTCACTTCATAGGGAGCGCCGGAACCGGTCTCGCAGACGATCTCGTGGATCATGCAGTCACGGTTGTAGACGAGGTTGTACAGCATACCCACCTGCCATGCCTCAGCAGGGCCGTGGTGGTTGGGGAAGCCGTTGTAGATCAGGTTGGAGTTGGTGGCACCGTCGTTGCGGTCCAGCCAGCTCTTGGGCAGGCCGAACTTCTCCATCATAGCCAGGGTGCCCTTGGCGATCACAGACAGGTCGCCCTCACCGTAAGCCATGCGGCGGATCAGCTCGACCTCCCAGCGGGGATCGCCGGCCTTCTCCCACTCCCAAGGCAGAGAGTCGTACTCGGCCTCGCTGATGTACTTGGTGGCTTCCTCGCGCGGCATCCGCAGGATCCACAGCAGGTCGCGGTTCAGGTTGCCGTAGTTGTCCCACAGACCCATGTCGTCCACTGCATGAGACCATGCCAGATTGATGACCATGGTGCCGTCGCCCTCGTACTTGAAGTCGTGCACGCCGTCCGGGTAGACGCGGGTGCCGTACAGCACGGGCATACAGGTGTTGGAGTTGTGGGTAGGCAGATCGTAATCAGCCAGCGGATCCACATCATACTCGGTGTAGCAGCGGATGGGGCAGGAGGAGCAGCCGCCGTTCTTCACGGTGTACTCGGCAGCGGGAGCGCCGAAGTCGAAGTAGCCCTTGAAGCAGCGCAGAGCCACCTTGTTGATATCGTTGTAGGGCTGCTCGCCGGTATCCACGGGGCCGCCGGGAGCCTTCTTCCACATACGGCCGGGGGCGCCGGACCAGCGGTTCTTGCCGGAGGTGGCGCTGTACTCTGCCCAGCTCTGGGGCTGTGCGGGCACGTTGTGGTTGTTGTTGCCGCCGATCAGGTTGCCCATCATGTAGTTGGAGAGCTCCAGCACCTTCTTGGGGTCAGCCACCTTGACGCTGCCGGTGCCGCGGATGGCCAGACCCTTCAGCTTTTTGTTGCCCATGGCAGCGCCCAGACCGGCACCGCCGGAGTTGCCGAAGCTGGTGTTCAGGGTGGAATAATCCACCAGGTTCTCACCGGCGGGGCCGATGGAAGCGGTCTCGAACTCGCGGCCGTTCTGCTCTACCATCCACTTATTGGAAGCAAAGGTGCCCTTGCCCCAGATCTCGGTTGCGTCCTCCAGAGAGACCGCGCCGTCCTCGATGCGCAGGTAGACGGGTTTCTCAGAGATGCCGCTGATCACGATGCCATCGTAACCGGCATACTTCAGCATGGAGCCGATGTGGCCGCCCATGTGTGCGTCAATGATGGAGTGACCCTTGGACCAGGTGGAGCGGAAGGTCACGTTCATACGGCCGGAGCAGGGCACGCCTGCGCCGGTCAGGGGGCCGACACCAAAGATGACCAGAGCCTTCTCGTCATAGGGGTCCAGCTCCATGGGAGCTTCCTCATACATAATGCGGTAGGCCATACCCATACCGCCGATATACTTATGGTACTTTTCGTCATCCTGCGTGGTGATCTCGCCGGTGGTCAGGTTGACGCGCAGGATCTTGCCTGCCCAGCCATAACTTTCAGCCATTGTAGTTCCTCCTTACAGATCCAAGTATGCAGCCTGTGCTGCGCTGGTAACGGCATCCCAATCCACGATGGACAGAGCGCCGGACGGGCAGCCTGCCACGCAGGCACCGCAGGCGATGCACTTGGAGGACTTGCCGGTCTCGGGGTTGACGGTGGGCATGTGCCACGGGCAGGCATCATGGCAGGCACCGCAGCCGATGCACTTGTCGGTATCCACTACGCGGATGCCGCGGTCATCGGTGATGATAGCCTTCTGCGGGCAGGCGTTGCCGCAGGCGGGGTCCTCGCACTGGCGGCAGGTATCCGGGAAGTAGACAAAGCAGTTATCCGTGCCGGACAGCAGACCGTTGCCTGCGCCGTCCAGATTCAGACGGCGCTGGATCTTGACGCGGCTGATGTAAGAGGAGCACACGCCATCGTTGGTCAGGGTGCAGTTGATCTCGCAGCGCTGGCAGCCGGTGCACAGGTCTGCGTTGACCACCAGCAGGCCCTGCGGCAGTGCCCAAGTGGCCACTGCGCCGGAATCCACCTGCTGCTGAGAGCAGCCGAACAGGGACAGCATGGAAGCGGACAGGGTGAGCCCTGCAAGGCTCTTGCCCGAGATCTTCATGAATTGACGGCGGGTCATGTCAGCCGTCAGGAAATCAGTTTTTGCCATAGGTTCCATTCCTCCGTTGAGGTCACTCTGCGCAGAGTACCCCGGTCACATAGAAATACGAGTTGTTGACGATGGTCGTCACTGCCGAAGAGGTGATGGTCGCACCGGAAAGGGCGTCCACCTCGGTCAGGTTTGCGCTGACGGCACCGGACGCATTGCTGGCAGTGGTCAGGCTGGCCTGTTCCAGACGCACCTTAGACTGCTCCTCTGCCGAGAGATCCGCAAAGGGGATCGCCATCGGCTCGCCGTCCAGTGCGCTCTTGCTGAGCATGGCTGCGTACAGCTTGCGCCGTGCTACGGCCTCTGCGCTGGAATCCAGCGGCGGAGCCAGTTCATCGTCCAAGGGCTCTCCATTTAGTGCCGAGAGGGTAAGCCCTGCAGCATACATCTTGCGGGTAGCCTCAGCCTCGGGAGAGGTATCGAAGGTGCGCCACTGTGCGGGGTCAAAATCCCCGGCAGCAGCGGGCTGCTCCTCCGCCGCACCAGCAGCGGCATAGGCGGCACCGGTAACGGGGTCCGTTACGGTGTAGCTTTTGCCTGCCAGCGTGAAGGGAGCTGCGCCCTGATACTGGGACGTGAACTCCGGGTTGACGCACTGGCCGCCAAGGCTTTCGGTTTCGTCCTGAGAGAGGATCTCTACTGCGGAAACATTGCCCTCGGCGTCAATGGTCACGGCAGCCTGCACATCGCTCTGGAAGCCCTTCTGAGAGCCCTCCACGCGGTAGCTGCCATCGTCGAGCTGGTACACTGCGCTGATGCCGTAGGTGGCTGCATCCGCCTCCGACACCGGCAGCAGGGTACCGGCAACCGTGGTGCGTGCGCTTTGCAAGGTGGTCAGACCGACCGCCAAGGCGATGGTCGCAACGCCCATGGCTGCATAGCCCGGCAACCGCTTGCGCCACAGCGGTACGGGCGCAAACGGGTTGGTTGCCTGCTTCATGTTATCACCTGCCTGTTTTTTATTTTGCCGGGTAACCCCGGACAGCAATTGAGGCCGCTCTGGCTGCTGCAACAGCGGAGCGGTCTCTTCGATAATATATTAACATGCGTGCGCGGAGTATGTCAACAGAAACAGACAGGCTTTTCCGTTTTGTAACTATTGTTTTTGTAATATTTGCTTAAACTTTAGGGATTTTGCGTCCGCACACCAGCTGCAGGCCGTATTCCGCCGCAAGCTCTGCGGATTGCACCGTGGGCATACTTTTGCTTACCAGCACCGGCACCCCCGCGCGGATGGCCTTGCGCACCATATCCAGCGGCACCCGGCCGCTGGTGTACAGCACGCATTCTGCCAGCGGAAGCCCTGCCAGCACCGCGCAGCCCACCGCCTTATCCAGCGCGTTGTGCCGCCCCAGATCCTCACAGGCAAAAGCAATTTCCCCTTTGTGCAGCACAAAGCAGCTGTGCACCGCCCGGGTGGCGCGGTACAGCGGCAGACCGGCGTGCATGGCGGCGGTCAGGGTCTGCACCCATTCCGGCTGCAAGGCCAGCCCCGGCACAGGGCGCAGGGGCAGCTGCTCCACCGGACTGCCCAGCGCGATATTATCGGTGCAGCAGCTGGCAACCTCCTGCGCGGCGGCGCGGCGGGTGGGCATCGGGTGGCGCAGATATACCTGCACCTTTGCGCCCTCAGCGCAGACGGCAATTTGCTCCACCTCGTCCGCAGATGCGATCCATCCTTCGGTGAGCAGCCGCCCCAAGGCCAGCTGCGGCAGCAGCGCCGGGGTGCATACCACCCGGAAGGCGGGCTGCTCGTTTACATAGATAGCGGCGGCGTGCTCTGCCGGTACGGTGGCTTCGGTGCCGTCCGGCAGACGCAGGCTGGCAAAAGCCGCCTGCGCGCCAAAGCGGTCGGTGATCTGCAAAGAGGGTGTACTGCGTTTTTCCATAAAGTTTCCTTGTATTATAAATGCAATATTGTGTGGTAAGTGGACAGTATCAACATACCGGTTCTGTGGCAAAAAGTCAAGAGCCCTCTTGCCGTAAAACGCAATGCCGGACAGCCCGCAGACTGTCCGGCATTGCGATAAAAACGTCAGATTTACAGTTTGCCCTCTCAGGCAGCGTTTTCAGAACACCGCCGGGACGATCTGCTGGGCATCCACATCCACGATACCGTAGGTGTTCAGCCGCAGCTTCGGGATGACCGGCAGGCTAACGAAGGCAAGGGTCATAAAGGCATCGATGTCCTCCGAGATGCCGTGGGCTTTCAGCGCCGCCTTGAGCGCTTGCAGCTTTTCTTCCACAGTCTCGGCGCTCTCGGTGCTCATAAGCCCTGCCACCGGCAGCGGCAGCTCGCCCACTACCTGCCCGTTCAGTGCAAAGGCAAGGCCGCCCTTGTTTTTGCGCACCGTGTTGCCCGCCAGCACCATGTCGGCATCGTTGGTGCCCGCCACGATGAGGTTGTGGGAGTCGTGGGCGATGCTGGAAGCCACTGCGCCGCATTGCAGGCCGTAGTTGCCCAAAAAGCCCAAGCCCACATGGCCGGAGCGGTGATGCCGCTCGAACACCGCCAGCTTGACGATCTGCTGTGCCACGTCCACGCCGGGCGCTGTGCCCGGGTGCTGGCAGAACGGAACGATCTTTTCGGTGGTCAGCAGGGCGTGCGGGGTCAGGCAGATCACCCGCTGCCGGGTGCCGGTCTGCTTCAGCTGCAATTGCTCCGGGGTGATCTTGTCCATATTGAAGGAATCGAACACCCGCGCAAAGCGTGCCTTGTCCACAGTAAGGGCAGCGGGATGCAGCATTCTGCCCTGCTGCGCCACCAGTCTGCCCTTTTTGTACACCTGCTCCACCGTGAACTGTTCCAGATTTGACAGCACGATCAGGTCTGCGGTGTAACCGGGAGCTACCGCGCCGCTGTGCGCAAGACCGAAGTACTGGCACGGAACAAGGGTGCCCATCCGCACCGCCACCACCGGGTCTACTCCGGCGGCAATGGCCTTGCGGATGATATAATCGATGTGCCCGCCCTGCAACAGGTCTCCGGGGTGCTTATCGTCGGTCACCAGCATACAGCGGCTGCAATAGGGCTCCCGGAACAAGGGCAGCAGGCTTTCCATATTTTGCGCTGCCGTGCCCTCCCGCACCATGATGTACTGTCCGCGCCGCAGCTTTTCCATGGCCTCGTGGAGTTCTGAGCACTCATGGTCGGACTGTACCCCGGCAACGACATAGGCGTTCAGCTCCTCCCCGCTGAGGAAGGGTGCGTGCCCGTCGATACGTTTACCCGCAGCGGTGCAGTCGCAGATCTTCTGCAAGATCTTTTCGTCCGCGCGCACTGTGCCGTAGGAGTTCATCAGCTCTGCCAGTCCCAGTACCCGGGGCTGCTGATAGTAGGGGCGCAGCTGCTCCGCCTCCAGCACCGCGCCGGACTCGTCCAGCCCGGTAGCAGGTACGCAGGAGGGCAGCATGAAATAGACTGAGAGTGCCAGATCTTTCGTGGTCTCCAGCATAAAGTCCAGCCCTTCCGTACCGGCTACGTTGGAGATCTCGTGCGGGTCGGTGACCACCGCCGTAGTACCGTGGGGCAGCACCGCCTGTTCAAAGGCTGGGCCGCAGAGCATGGAACTTTCAATATGGATGTGCCCATCCACAAGCCCCGGGCAGACATACCTGCCCTGCAAGTCCAGTTCGGTCTCGCCGGTATAGTGCCCTACGCCAAGGATGATGCCTCGACAGATGGCTACATCGGCCTGCTCGATCTCGTTTGTGAACACGTTGATGACCCGGGCGTTTTTCAGCACCAGCTCTGCCCGCACGTCACCCTTTGCTGTCAGGATCTGCTGCTTCAAGGTTTCCATTTTCATAAGGGCCCCCTTGTCCTGTTAAAAAGCCTGCGTTCTGCTGCCGGAAATACTGTTTTTGGTTTACATGGCGATCCAGCCAAAGGCGTTTGCCACCGAGCTTGCCAGAATAATGGCTGCAAAAATGGGGCACAGCCAGCGGATCATAAAATTGAACACCGGTTTGCGGCGGAAGCGCTGACCGTCCTGCTCCACCTCCTGCGCGATCTGCTCCACGCCGATGACGCGGGACACCAGCAGGCAGGTGGCAATGGCTGCAATAGGCATCATGACCGAGTTGGTCAAAAAGTCGAAGAAGTCCAAAAACTGCATCCCGAACACCGTCACCTCAGCCAGCGGGCCGTAGCCCAGTGCCGACAGGCTGCCCAGCGCCACCATGATGGCACCGATGAGCACGGTGGAGCGGGTGCGGTCCCAGCCCAGCTCGTCCTCAAAGGTGGAAACAGCGCTCTCGGTCAGGGCAATGGAGCTGGTAATGGCTGCAAACAGCACCAGCACAAAGAACAGCACGCCCACCACGGTGCCCAGACCCATGCTGGCAAACACCTTGGGGATGGTAATGAACATCAGCGCAGGGCCGGCCTGCAGGGTGTCCGGGTCGCCGCCGGAGAAGGCAAACACCGCCGGAATGATCATCAGACCTGCCATGATGGCAATGGCGGTATCAAACACCTCCACGTTCTCGGTGGACTCCTCGATGGAAACGTCCTTCTTCATGTAAGAACCGAAGGTGACCAGAATGCCCATGGCGATGGACAGAGAATAGAACATCTGCCCCATGGCGGTGACCACGGTCATCCAAGAGAAGTTTTTGGGGTTGGGCACCAGAAAATACTTCACACCCGCCAGTGCACCGGGACGGGTGACAGAGTAGCCCGCAATGACCAGCGACAGCACCACCAGCACCGGCATCATCACCTTGGAAACCCGCTCCACGCCGTTGCGCACACCGGCAAAGATAATGCCCAGTGTGAACAGACTGAACAGCAAAAACGCCAGCTCGGCCTGCAGACCGTTGGTGATAAAGGCAGAGAAGTAGCCGTCCGTTGCCAGATTGCCGCCGCGTCCGCACAGATACTCGGCCAGATAGTGGATGACCCAGCCGCCGATGACCGAATAATACGGCACGATCAGAATGGGGATGATGGCGTTGATCCAGCCGCCGAACCGGATGCCCCTGCCCTTGCCGAAATGAGCATAGGCGCTGACCGGGCTTTTGTGGGTCATACGGCCCAGCGCGGTCTCGGCCACGATCATCGTATAGCCAAAGGTAACTGCCAGCAGAATGTATACCAGCAGGAAAATGCCGCCGCCGTATTTGGCTGCCAGATACGGGAAGCGCCAGATGTTGCCCAGACCCACCGAAGCGCCTGCGGCAGACAGCACGAACCCGATCTTACCGGAGAACGCGCTGCGCTTGTGTTGTTGTTCCATGTTGTTATTCCTCTTTTCCTATCCTCTTTATATTGAATTAAGCAGAACAAGTGTACCACATCTGCGGACAACTGGCAAGCAACAGAACAAACACCCCGGTCAGCGCCTGACGGCGCTGACCGGGGTGTTTACCAGTTTTTTACAGCTTATGGTACTTGCGGTCCTCTTCCTCGTAGACGGGGTCGCAGGTCAGGTACATGCCCAGACGGTTCAGGGTGCTGCTGTCCACACTGGAAAGCAGCACGGTGGAGTGCACATCGCAGCCCTTGAGGTTGGGCAGCTGGTGCATGGCTGCTGCGGCAAGCTCGCTGGAGGCAGCAGAGCTGGACAGGGCGATCAGGATCTCGTCGGTGTGCAGACGGGGGTTCTTGCCGCCCAGATAGTTGGTCTTGAGGGTCTGGATAGGCTCGATGGCAGCGGCGCTGACCAGATCCGTCTCCTGCGGGATGCCCGCCAGATACTTGAGCGCGTTGATCAAAGCGCTTGCGGTAGCACCCAGCAGCGGGCCGGTCTTGCCGGTGATGACGGTGCCGTCGCTCAGTTCAATGGCAGCAGCCGGTGCGCCGCCGGTGGCTTCGCTGCGGGCGTGTGCCTGCTTTTCCACTTCCCGGGCGCCCATGGTCAGCCCGGCCTGATTCATCAGCAGCTCCAGCTTGTAGCGCTCGCTCTCCTTGGCAGTGCCGGTGATCTTCTGCTCGCACAGGCACTTGTAGTACCGGCGCACGATCTCCTTGCGAGAGGCTTCGCAACAGACTGCATCGTCTACAATGCAGTTGCCAGCCATGTTCACGCCCATGTCCGTGGGGGACTTATAGGGGCTCTGGCCTGCGATCAGCTCGAACATCGCATTCACCACCGGGAAGATCTCGATGTCGCGGTTGTAGTTCACGGTGGTCACGCCATAGGCTTCCAGATGGAAGGGGTCGATCATGTTCACATCGTTCAGGTCTGCGGTGGCGGCCTCGTAGGCCAGATTGACCGGATGCTTCAGGGGAATGTTCCAGATGGGGAAGGTCTCGAACTTGGCGTAACCGGCCTTGACCCCGCGCTTGTATTCATGGTACAGCTGGGACAGGCAGACGGCCATCTTTCCGCTGCCGGGACCGGGTGCGGTGATGACCACCAGCGGGCGCTCGGTCTCAATGTACTCGTTGCGGCCGTAGCCCTCGTCACTGACGATGCGGGCTACATCGTTAGGGTAGCCGGGGATCTTGTAGTGGCGGAAGGTGCGGATGCCCAGACTGTTCAGCCGCTTTTCAAAGGCTTCCACCTCGGCGGCGGCGGTGTACTTGGTCACGCACACGCTGCCCACATACAGCCCCATCTCCTGAAACGCGTCGATGAGACGCAGCACGTCCAGATCGTAGGTGATGCCGTAGTCGCCGCGCACTTTGCTGCTGATGATGTCCTCGGCGCTGATGACGATGACGATCTCTGCCTGCTCCTTGAGCTGCAACAGCATCTGCAGCTTGGAGTCCGGCTGAAAGCCGGGCAGCACGCGGGAAGCGTGGTAATCGTCGAACAGCTTGCCGCCGAATTCCAGATACAGCTTATTGTCAAACTTCTTGATGCGCTCGCGGATATGCTCAGACTGCATCGCAAGATATTTGTCGTTGTCAAATCCTATTTTCATCGTTCGTTTCCTCTCTGGTGGCCGGGCACACCATACCCGGACTTTAAAATCACAAGCATAAGTATACCACAGCCCGGGATGGGGTGCAATGCAAAACAACGCGCAGAATGCAATTCCGGCAGGATAGGCCGTTTTGGGCAGTACAGAGTTCTGTTTTTTGTTGCAGATGCCGTTTTGGGTCAGGTTTTTTGCCGGGCGGCAAGGTCTTTTTCCACCTTCCAGAAGGCCAGCAGCAAAAGCCCCGCCGCCACATAGCTGAGCGTTTCCACCCAGATATAGCCGCCTGCGATCACATGGCGCACAGCGGCATTCTGGGCAGCAGTGCCCAGCGCCGTGCTGGCGCACTGGTCATAGCCGGTGCGCGCCAGCACCCCGTTGAACAGTGCACTCATCACCGAGCCGCCCGCCACGGACTGGGAACTGTACACCGACATGGTAAGTCCGTCCGTGCGGATGCCGCTGCGCCCCTCCACATGGTCCACCACATCGGTCACCATAGCAAGGAGCAGACAGCAGGTAGGCGCAGAGCCGAAGCACTTGAGCGCAATACCGATGGCAACAGGGACCAGTCTGCCCTGCCCCAGCCCCGCGAGGACGCCGCCCGCAGCGCCCAGCAGCAGAAACCAGCCGCACACCTTGCGCTTGCCGAACCGGTCGGTCAGCGGCACCAGCAGCACCGAGGCCAGCGCCATGGGCAGCGCACCCATCATGGTCAACAGCGATTGAGATGCACCCCATGCACCGGCGCTGCCCAAAAAGGTGTTGTCCACCACCCACTTGCAATAGTAGGTCATGGTGCTGTTTTTTAAAGATCCGCTCCACTGGAACAAAACGCATACACCCATGATGAGCCACCACATGGGGTCGGCAGCCACCGCCCGCAGCTGGCGGCGCAGCGAGACCCGCTGCACCGGTACAGGCTCCGGCGGGGGAGCTTCTGTCTGCCGAGCGGCTTCAAATTCATCTTCCGGCCCGTACAGGCCCTCCAGAATGCGGCGTTCCTCGGTAACGCGCTCCCGGGTAAAGGCGAACTGCAAGTAGATGGTAAACCCGGTGAACACCGCCACCCCCAGCATGGTAAAAAACCAACGGTGGATATTTTCCCGGAGGAAAAAGGACACCAGCATGGGGAACACCATGCTGCAAGTGCCCATCACGCCCAGACCCACCATGCTGTTGATAGAGGCCAGCAGCCCGCGCTGACGGCTGTCCCGGGTGGACACCGAGAGCATAATGCTGCTGGCTGTGCCGTAAATGGGGGATGCAAACGAATAGTACAGGTTGTACGCCACGGCGATCCACACCATGCGTGCGACGCCCTGAAATGGCACGATGAACATGAGCACGCTGGCAGAGGAAAAGGTAAACACCGAGAGCAGCAGCCACGGCCTTGCCTTGCCCGCCGTGGCGCGGGTGCGCTCGATCAGCTGCCCTACCAGAAGGTTTGCCGCCACGATGAGCACGGTGGACACCAGCTGCAACCGGCTGAGGAACCGCAGATCCAGCCGGAGCACATCGGTGAAGTAGCTTTGCAGGATGCTGCCGAAAATACTGCCTGAGATGGAAGCACCCATAGGACCCAGAATATAGCCGAAGAGCATCTCCGGCAGCTGGACCTTCTCGCTTTTGATCCGGGTGCGGGTGAACCGGTGGTTCCAGAAGCTTTGTCTGTGCATGGAACGGATTGTTTCCTTTCTCCCCGCAAGTGCGGGGTCTTACACATTCCTATCATTTCTATGATAGCACATTTTCCACCGCCGGGGAACTGTCCGGTGCAAAAAACATCTTTTTACCGCAGACGGTCGGAAAACGCAAAAAGGACCGCCGCAGTGTGCGGCAGTCCCCTTTGCTCTTATGAAGAACTATCCGTATGGAGAAAGAAAATGGCTTGTTACTTTGCCTCAGCGGGCTGGGTCTTTTTGACAAGGCTCAGGATCACTGCACCCAGCACACTGCCCACAGCCAGCGCCACGCAGTACAGCGCAGCGTGATCCACCACCGGGAACACGAAGATGCCGCCGTGGGGTGCGCGCAGTGCGCAGCCGAAGGTCATGGACAGCGCACCAGACACTGCAGAGCCAATGACGCAGCTGGGCAGGACGCGCAGCGGGTCGGCTGCTGCATAGGGGATAGCGCCCTCGGACACGAAGCACAGACCCATGACGTAGTTCACGATGCCGTTGCGGCGCTCGTCCGGCGTCCACTTGCGGGGGCAGAAGGTGGTGGACAGGGCAATGGCGATGGGAGGCACCATGCCGCCCACCATGACGGCGGCCATCACCTCGTAGTTGCCGGAGGCAAGGGCTGCGGTGCCAAAGACGTAGGCTGCCTTGTTGACCGGGCCGCCCATATCCACGCTCATCATACCGGCCACGATGGCGCCCAGCAGCACCTTGGAGCTGCCGCCCAGTGCGTTCAGCCAGTCGGTCATGGCGGTGTTGATCATGCCCATGACCGGGTTCACTGCGCACATCATCGCACCTACGATGAGAATGCCGCCCAGCGGGTAGATGAGCATGGGGCGGATACCGTTCAGGCTGGCGGGCAGCTTTTCGGTGATCTTTTTAAGGAACTGCACGATGTAGCCCGCTGCAAAACCGGCCAGCAGCGCTGCAAGGAAGCCGCCGGAGATGCCGGTGGTGCTGCCTGCGGCAAGGTCGGTGAAGTTGGTGCCGTTCATGGCCAGTACGCCGCCGGCAAAGCCTACGGCCAAGCCCGGACGGTCGGCGATGGACATGGCAATGAAGCCGGCCAGAATGGGCAGCATGTAGCCAAAGGCTGCGCCGCCCACCGTCTTGAAGAAGGCGGCAACGGGGGTGTTCATGCCGAAGTTTGCGGGGTTGATGCTGTAATCATCCAGCAGGAAGGCCAGCGCGATCATGATGCCGCCGCCCACCACGAAGGGCAGCATGTGGGAAACGCCGTTCATCAGGTTCTTGTACAGGCTGCGGCCGAAGCTGTCCTTGGTGGAGCTGTCATCCTCGGCTGCTGCGCCGCCCTCGGCGTGGTATACAGGCACCTCGCCGTGGGCGATCTTTTTGATCAGCTCCTCCGGCTTGTGGATGCCGTCATCCACGCGGGTGAGCAGCACCGGCTTGCCGTCGAAGCGGGCGGTTTCCACCTTTTTCTCCGCTGCCACGATGATGCCGTCACAGGCGGCGATCTCGGCGCGGGTCAGGATATTCTTTGCGCCGTCCGAGCCGTTGGTCTCCACCTTGGTGGGCAGACCCAGCTTGTCACCGGCCTTGGTCAGCGCTTCTGCGGCCATGTAGGTATGGGCGATGCCGTTGACGCAGGCAGTCACAGCCAGAATGCGGTAGCCGTCCTGCGGGATGGCCTGCTGGGTAAAGCTTTCTGTGCCGAACTGTGCTTCCTCCTGCGCGTCGATGCACTCCAAAAACTCCTTGGGGGTCTTGGCGGCTTTGAGCTTTTCCACAAAGTCCTCGTTCATCAGCATCTGCATCATACGCGCCAGCATATCAACGTGCAAGCTGCCGTTTTCCGGGGCGGCAATAGCAAACAGCAGGTCAGTGGTGCCGTCATCCTCGGCGTTGTACTGCACCGGGGTGCTCAGCCGCAGGGCGGCCAGACTGGGGCGGGTGACCACATTGGTCTTGGCGTGGGGCACAGTGATACCGTTATCCACATAGGTAGAGCCCTCGGCCTCGCGAGCGTAGAGCGCCTTTTTGTAGGCATCCTTATCGGTGATGTTGCCGTGGGTAGCCTGCAGTTCCACCAGACGGCTCAGGATCTCCTCCTGCGTTTGCAGCGCCTCGTCCAGCGCAATGGACTGTGCGGTAAATAACTCAGTAATGCGCATAGATCTTCCTCCTTTGTTCCTTTTATCCTATCAAAGCTGCGCCAGCAGCTCGTCGATTTTCTCCTTTGTGGCAAGCCCAAGGCTGAACGCCGTTGCGCTGCCGCAGGCCGTGCCCAGACGCAGCGCCTGCGCGTAGCTGCGGCTTTGCAGATACCCGGCCACAAAACCGGCCACCATGCTGTCGCCTGCGCCCACGCTGTTGACCACCTTGCCCTTGGGGCAGCCGATGCGGTGCACCTGTCCCTGCTCGTCCAGCAGCAGCGCACCGTCCCCGGCCATGCTCACCAACACGTTGCGGGCGCCCTTTTCCTGCAAAGTACGGGCAGCAGCCACGATCTCGGCGTCACTGGTCAGCACCTTGCCCACGATCTCGCCCAGCTCATGGTTGTTGGGCTTGATGAGGAAGGGGTGGTAGGGCAGCACGTTCACCAGCAGGTCGCGGGTGGCATCTACCACCGCACGCACGCCCCTGCCCTGCAGCCGCGCCAGCAGCCGCTCGTAGACGCTTTGCGGCAGGCTTGCCGGGATGCTGCCCGCCAGAATGAGGATATCCCCCTCGGTCAGCTTGTCCAGCTGGGCTTCCAGCTGCTGCAAGGCACTTTCCGGGATGGCAGGGCCTGCGCCGTTCAGCTCGGTCTCCTGCCCTGCCTTGATCTTGACGTTGATGCGGGTCATGCCGTTTTCCAGATGCACAAAGTCGGTCTTGAGCCCCTGTGCCGCCAGACCGCGCTCCAGCCATGCGCCGGTCTCGCCGGCCACAAAGCCCAGCGCCACGCTTTCGCAGCCCAGCTGCGCCAGCACGCCGGACACGTTGATGCCCTTGCCGCCCAGCACGCAGTCCTCGCCTTGGGCGCGGTTCACTTCGCCCACCTCCAGCGGTGCGTCCAGACGCACAACATAGTCGATGGCCGGATTAAAAGTAACAGTGTAGATCATACTTCTGCCTCCTTTACAAATGTTTGCTGCTTATACTTGGGGTTCGGACAGCGGTTAGTCAGGATAGCACCGCCGTGCAGGTCCGTGATGACCGCCGGATAAATTTTGGCAAACTTTGCGTCGTCCACAAGGAACCAGCTTTCCCTTGCACGGCGGACGGCTGCTGCCTTTACGGCGGCTTCCTCGGGGTCCGGGGTGGTAAAGCCCGCCTCCAGCGCCACGCCATTGGCACCCATAAACGCTTTGGTGAAGTTATACTGCTGGATGCTGCTGACTGCCGGGGCGCCCACGATGGCCTCGGTCTGGGGACGCAGCAGCCCGCCGGGCAGATACACCCGGCAGCCCTTCTGCGCCAGCATCCGGGCATGCGCCACGCCGTTGGTCACATAGGTGGCCTTGAGCGCCGCTCCCGTCAGCGCCCGCACCAGCTCCAGCGTAGTGGTGCCTGCATCAATGAACACAAAATCCTCGGCGGTGATGAGTGCTGCGGCGGCTGCGGCAATGCTGCGCTTTTCTGCCACAGCCAGCGTTTCCTTGGCTTCCATGGTGGGCTCGTCTGCCAGAAAGCGGCTGTCCGGCAGGGTGGCCCCTCCGTGCACCTTGGTCAGCCTTCCCTGCCGGTCCAGCTCGGTCAAATCGCGCCGGATGGTGGATTCGCTGGTGTGCAACGCCTCGCACAGCTGCTGCACCGTCACGGTGCGTTTCTCGTTCAGCTGCTCTAAGATCAGTGCAAAACGTTCCTCTGCCAGCATGGTGTCTGTCCCCTTCTTTCCTTCCCACACCTGACCGGTTTTGCACGGTCTTGGCGTGTTTTGGTTGTTTACATCTTTATTATAGCAAAAATGCTGTCAAAATCAATCAGCTTCAGTCATTTTCGTGCACAAAAAATATCCTTGATTTTTGTGCACCGTTGCCAACATCTGGGATACAAGAGCGTTTTTGCGCCAAAAAAGACCACCGCACTTCTCGTATGCGGTGGCCTTTTCTGCGTTTATGTGACCGGTCGTGACCGGTTTTGGTGCTCAGGCTGGTTTGCCTCAGGCATCCGAGCGGGAGTAGGCGTTCTTCATCTGGCTGCTCAGTTCAAACAGGACTTTGTCCAGCGTGTCAGCGGCCTTCTCCTGCAGCATAGCGGCAATGGCGGTGTTGGCTTCCTCCCGCAGGGCGGCGCGGCGGGCAGCGTCCGGCTCGGCGGCAAGCTTTGCGTCGTACTGGTTCACCAGGGCGCGGCCCGCGGAGAGCACGGCTTCCTCGTAGCGCTCGAGGTGGAACAAGGACTTATTATAGGAAGCGTCTGCCATGGCAGCGATCAGGCGGCTGGTCCAGTAGAAGTTATCGGTGGACACGGTGCCGGTGGTGTTGGCCAGATACTCCGGGGTGCGCTCCACGTTGGCGTAGAAGGGCACCATGCTGTTGAAGGCATTGGAGGCATAGGCCACCCACTCCACTGCGCGGGATTCCTCCGGCTGGTCGGGACGCATCTGCAACAGGGCCATAAAGTCGTTACGGTTGATGCCGATGGAACGGTACGCGCCCTTTGCGGACTTGTCGCCGTAGCTCAGGTAGGGGTCGTAGGGGGTGCCCTGATAGTGGCTGGACAGCATATACTTGATGTCCTCCGGGGTCACCTTGCGCTCCGGCACCATGCACCACGGCAGATCATCGGACATGGGGGTGTAGTCGGCATCGGCACCCTCCCACACCCATGTGCGGGGGTTGAGGTAGCGCAGCATGTACCATGCGCGGGGGGTGTTGTAAACGTGGTCGGCATCATCGTGGCTGCCAAAGGCGTCCCGGGGGTTCAGCGCGCCGTCCAAAGAGAGGTCCAGGTGATTCTTGGCAATAAACTCCCGCAGGTCGGCAGAGCAGAGGTAATTTTCCTGTGCGCCGAAGGCATCTTCCAGATCAAAGGTGTCGATGCCCAGCTGGTTGGGCATGACCACATACACATCGTCCGGCACACGGCGGGCGATCCAGTGGTGACCGCCGATGCTCTCCAGCCACCAGATCTCGTTTACATCCTGAAAAGCGATGCCGTTCATCTCGTAAGTACCGTATTGCTCCAGCAGACTGCCCAGACGCAGCACGCCCTCACGGGCAGAGTGGATATAGGGCAGCACCAGATAGACGATATCCTCCTCGCCAATGCCGCCGGGCACCTCGGGCTTTTCGCCCTTGGCAGGCTGATACTCCACCAGCGGGTCTGCGCCCAGCACGCGGGGGTTGGAGGTGATGGTCTCGGTAGCGGTCATGCCCACGTTGGCGGCGTTGACGCCGGAAGCTGCCCAGATGCCCTTACCCTCCACGGCGTTGGGCATGGCGGTAAACCGCAGTGCGCCCTCCGGCAGAGGGATCTCCACATGGGAGAGGACGCTGCGGTAGGTCTTGGGCAGATCCTCCGGGTGGATCACGGTGAATTTTTTAGCGGTGAAATGGCCGGAGCCGGAGTCATCGTTGCGGGCGATCATGGTAGAGCCATCGTACGATGCTGCTTTGCCGACCAGAATGGTAGTGCAAGCCATAGGTTTTCCCTCCATATTCTATAATGTGCCTCTATTGTAGAACTTTTGCGGCGGAATTGCAACCGGGAAACAAAAACCGCCGCGCTGCGTACCACGGCAGAGCGGCGGGAGATGGAATGCTTTTTTCAGGCTGTTACTGGGCTGCCCAGTAGAAGTCCTCGCCGGGCAGCGTACCACCCACGGCGGCGGGGTCGGCATCGTAGAGCACCTGCAGGTAACCGGAGACGTCCGCCTTCAGTTCCTCGCCGGTCAGGCAGACGATGTTGCAGTTGGGCAGCGCCTTTTTGGCGATTGCGGCTTTTGCCACCACGCCCTGCTCCTCACACAGAGCGGCGGTGCCATCCAGATCGGTGTTGGCGGCGTTTACGCTCTGGGAGTAGTCTGCCAGAAAAGCAGCTACCACATCCGGGTGCTCCTCGGCGTAGGCCTTGCGCACCACGGTCACACCGGTGATCAGCTGGGTGTCTGCCACCTTGTCCCACTCGGCGGTCAGGTCAAGGGCTACCCGCAGGGTGTCGTCCTTCAGACCGGCAGCAGTCACATAGGGCTGGGGCAGCACGGCAATGGCGTCCTGCGTGCTGGCCATCTGGGCAGTCACCTCGGTAGCCTCGCTGTAATACTGGATGTCCACATCCTTGTCCGGGTCAAGACCGTTGGCGGTAAGCAGATAGCGCAGCACATACTCCGGGGTAGTGCCCTTGCCGGTGGACAGGATGGTGCGGCCCTTGAGGTCTGCCATGCTGTGGACGGTGTCGCCCTGCTCTACCACATACAAAACGCCCAAGGTGTTCACTGCCACAGCCTGAATGCCGCCGTTGGTTTTCTGGTACAGGGTCGCCGCCAGATTGGCCGGGATAGCGGCCATGTCCAGCTCGCCCTTGATGAGCAGCGGCACGATCTCATCCGCAGCGCCGTAGAGCTGCAAATCGTAGTCCATGGCGGCGGTACCGGCCTGCTCCATCGAGAGCAGGTTGACAAGACCCATGGTGGTGGGGCCCTTCAGGCCCGCAATGCGCAGCGGCTCGGTGGCAGACAGCGGCGCGGCTGCTTCTTCCTCGGAAGCAGCCGCAGAGGAAGCAGCCTCGGACACCGCCGTGCTGGAAGCGGCAGAGCTTGCGCTGCCGCCGCAGGCTGCAAGGCTCAGTGCAAGGCTGAACGCCAGCAGTAAGGACAGGATCTTTTTCATGAAATACTCCTTTTCACACCCGGCACGCCCCGCTGCGGGGACGGAAACCGGCCTTTTTTGAAAAATTTTGCAAAATCATTTGCTTTGCGCGTTCCAGTTTACTATAATAGGGGTAAAAATACCGTTGCGTGTGCAACGCAATTGCAGGAGGCTGCGGAGAACACTATCTTCTCTGCGGAGTTGCGATGAATAATTATCTGCCGCTGTTACAAAACACCACGCTGTTCGCAGGTCTTTCCGCTGCGGAGCTCAGCACGCTGCTGTCCCGGCTGGGGGCCGGTGTGCGCAGCTACGGCAAAGGCGAAGCCCTTGTGCTGGCGGGCGAACCCAGCCGCCGGGTAGGCATCGTGCTGTCCGGCGAGCTGGAGGCCTACCGCCCGGCACCGGGCGGAGTGCGCATCCCCATTGCCCGGGTAGAGCCGGGCGGGGTGTTCGGGGACGTGCTGGGCGGTTCCAGCCTGTCCAGCCCGGTCACCGTGCTGGCTGCCGCCCCCTGCGAGGTGCTGCTGCTGCCCTACGAGCGGCTGCTGCTCTCGGACGGCAGCCCCACCCACCAGCGGGTGGTGCAGAACCTTGTGCGCACCATCAGCGATAAGTATTTTTCCCTCTCCCACCGCATCGACCTGCTGGTAATGAAGAGCCTGCGCGCCAAGGTGGCGGCTTATCTGCTCAGCGAGGCCGCCCGCGCCCACAGCCTGACCTTCAGCATCCCCTTCTCCCGCATCCAGCTGGCGGATTACCTCAACTGCGACCGCAGCGCCCTTTCCCGGGAGCTGAGCACCATGCAGAGGGAAGGGCTCATCGACACTTACCGCAGCAGCTTCAAGCTGCTGGAGCCGGATGCTTTGCAGCAGATGGTGCAGTAGCCTTTTGCCAACTATTTTATAATTAAGGAGCAATCAAGCAATGTCCAAGCCTGTTCTCTGGATCGTGATCCCCTGCTACAACGAGGAGCAGGTGCTGCCCATTACAGCACCCATGTTTCTGGAAAAGATCCACAGTCTGACCGCACAGGGGCTGGTCAGCGATAAAAGCCGGGTGCTCTTTGTCAACGATGGCTCCCGCGACAAAACGTGGGAGCTGATCCAAGGCTTTGCCGCACAGGACGAGCACTATATCGGCATTTCCCAAAGCCGCAACCGCGGCCACCAGAACGCCGTGCTGGCGGGGCTGATGGAGGCGCTGCACAGCGACAGCTGCGACATTACCATCTCCATTGACTGCGACGGTCAGGACGACATCAACGCCATGGACGAGATGGTGAAAAAATATCTGGACGGTGCCGAGGTGGTGTACGGTGTGCGCAGCCGCCGGGACACCGACACCTTCTTTAAACGGTTCACCGCCGAGGGCTTTTATCATGTGATGAACGCCTTGGGCGCGGATATCGTGTTCAATCACGCAGACTACCGCCTGATCAGCACCCGCGTGCTGGAAAGCTTTGCGGATTACAAGGAGGTCAACATCTTTTTACGCGGCATGGTGCCGCTGGTGGGCTTTGCCCACGATGTGGTCACCTACGAGCGCCACGAACGTCTGGCCGGTGAGAGCCACTACCCCCTGAGCAAGATGCTGGCGCTGGCCTTTGACGGCATTACCAGCCTTTCCAACAAACCCATCCGCATCATCACCGGAGCGGGCATCGTGGTGAGCCTTGTCAGCTTTATCGGGGTCATCTGGGCCATCGTGTGCGCTGCCATGGGCAGCAGCGTGGCGGGCTGGGCCTCTACCGTCTGCATCGTCTGCTTTATGGGCGGCGTGCAGCTGGTGTGTCTGGGCGTGATCGGCGAGTATATCGGCAAGATCTATATGGAAACCAAAGCCCGCCCGCGCTATATCATCTCGGAGCGCACATGGGCTCCCTACGAAAGGAAATATCACGGATGAGCAAGCAAAGCTGGAAGGGCAGCACCCTTCTGAACCCGGAACCGCCGGTACTGGTATCCTGCGGCGGGCTGGATAAGCCCAACCTTATCACCATCGGCTGGACAGGCACCATCTGCACCCAGCCCAGCATGGTATCCATCAGCGTGCGCCCGGAGCGGTACAGCCATCAGCTGCTGTGCGAACACGGGCAGTTCGCCATCAATCTGCCCACCGAAAAGCTGGTGCGCGCCATCGACTGGTGCGGTGTGAAGAGCGGGCGCGACGTGGACAAGTTTGCCGCCTGCGGCCTGCACGCAGCACCCGGCAGCGTGCTGACCGACTGCCCGGTGCTGGAGGAAAGCCCGGTCAATCTGGAATGCCGCATCACCCAGCGCATCCCGCTGGGCAGCCACGACCTGTTTTTAGCCGAGGTAGTGGCCTGCGATGTGGACGAGAGCCTGCTGGACGAAAAAGGCAAGCTGTGTCTGGACAAGGCAAATCTCATCGTGTACAGCCACGGCGAGTATCTGGCGCTTGGCAAAAAACTGGGCACCTTTGGTTACAGCGTGCGGAAGAAAAAGCCCGCAAAGCACAAAAAATAATCCATCATGCAAAAAGGAACCCTCTGCAAAGTTTTTGCTTTGAGAGGGTTCCTTTTTTACGGGATCAAGTCCGGGCAGGCCGCGGCTTTATCAATGCAGCTTCAGCATGGCAGTCTCATATTTTTGATACCAGTTGCCCATCCATTTCAGTATTTTTTCACTTACCTTTGCTGTTATCTTTTGAATACTCTTTTCGTAAAGCAGGCTGAGTACAAGTGCTGCAAGCAGCCAGCCAGCTGCGTACAAAAAGACCCACAAAAACAAATGGGCATACCCGTACCGGTTAAAAATGCAATGCCAGAGATAGGGTCTTGTATAGGTTCGCAGCAAAATGTTTTCATGGATGATATAGATCAGCATGGCACATTTTGCAATGTGATTTACCCTTTTATTTTTAAAGTGGTTTTTTCTGGCCAGCCCAAACGCCGCAATGGCGATCAGGATCAAAAAAAGATTAAAATTGCTCACCCACCGCAAAAGCTAATCCGACAGCGCAGCGATCTTCAATCCAAGCAGGTCGGTCAGAATCACGATGCCCACTGCCCCCGCCGCACCGCACAGCAGCAGGATGCTATTCACTTTTGCGCTGGAATACAGCTCCATACAATAGCGCTTGATGTAGGCAACGATCAGATATACGCTGATCCAGAGAAGCAGCATATTCGGAAAGAAAAACCTGCTTTCTATAAAGTTAAAGCCGATATACAGTACCGCCAACACAGAAACCGCCTTCAGATGCTCTTTTTGCGTCATAGATGCGATCAGACGGTTCAAATACGGATGGATGGGATAGAATAGCAGATAGCAGGTCAAATACCAGTTATTTGCAAAGAGCGTTGGGAAAAGCGAAAAAATGAAAAGTTTACCGCTTACCTCACCCCGGAGCAAAAGCGTCATACCAAGGATCAAAACAGAGATCACCCAGATATCCAGCAGCATCTCCATTATTTTCTTGCCGGACGCTTTTGTGCTGTCCAGCAAAAACCATGCAGAAGCAACAAAGAAGATCCAGTTCCCCAGCGCGCCAAAATGCCGCATGACCGCTAAAAGCAGAACTGTTACGTTGGTCGTTGCATGGGTACAATCCAGAAGGTAGTCGCTATACGGAATATATTCATTTTCCGTTGTCAGTGTCAGCACCACATGGCTGATTACGATCAGAATGACCGCAATGATCTTTAAAAGCTCAACGCCGGAATCCCGCATTCTGCTTTTGTCCGCACAAATATTATGTTCCACGATTCCACCCTTTCTGTTTTCGCCTTTTTCAGGCGATCTATGTATTTTATTGTACCACCTGTATTTTTTTCATACAATACCTGCCTGTACAGAAAAGCCGCCGGGCAGTTTTTCTGCGCGGCGGCTTTTGAACCTTCTTATGTTTCTTCGTGCTTGACCCGCTGGATCTCCCCCAAGTCGTAGGGGGTGTTCTGGTAAACGTAGTAGTTGAGCCAGTTTTCGTACAGCAGGTGGGCGTGGGCGCGCCAGCGGAACAGCGGCGGCTTTGCGGGGTCGTCGTCCGGGTAGTAGTTGACGGGCACATGGATGGGCAAGCCCTTGGCTACGTCCCGCTTATACTCGGCATCCAGCGTGTACTTATCGTACTCCGGGTGACCGGTAACAAAGATCTGCCGCCCGTTCTCGGTGCTCATGAGGAAGGGTCCGGCGGCGTCGCTCTCAGCCAGAATGCGCAGGGCGGCGCAGTTGTCCACATCCTCCCGGCAGATGCCAGTGTGGCGGCTGTGGGGAGCGTAGAACACCTCATCAAAGCCGCGCACAAGCGGGTTTGCCGGGCGGGTGACCCGATGCTCGAACACGCCGAACATCTTTTCCGGCAGCAACTGTTTGCGCACGCCGTAGTGGTAGTACAGCCCGGCCTGTGCGCCCCAGCAGACATGAAGGGTGGAGTAGACGTTCGTTTCGCTGAAGTCCATGATCTCGCACAGCTCGTTCCAGTAGTCCACCTGCTCAAAATCCATGGTCTCCACCGGCGCGCCGGTGATGATCATGCCGTCGTAGCGGTTGTTCTTTACCTCGTCAAAGGTCTTGTAAAAGGCCTCAAGGTGGGCAGCCGACACATGGGTAGCAGAGTAGCTGGCGGTCTGCAGCAGGGTCATGTGCACCTGCAGCGGGGTGTTGGCCAGCAGCCGGGCGATCTGGGTCTCGGTGGCGATCTTGGTGGGCATCAGGTTCAGGATCAGAATTTCCAGCGGACGGATATGCTGCGCCAACGCCCGCTCCCGGTGCATGACAAAGACGTTTTCTTCATACAGGGCATCAAAGGCGGGTAAGGTCTTGGGGATAATCAGCGGCATAGGATGGTTGCTCCTTTCATACCTTATCCAGTGCCTGCGCGATATCGGCGATGAGGTCCTCGGCGGATTCCAGACCGCAGCTCATGCGCACCAGCTCGGCGGGCACACCGGCGGCAGCCAGCTGCTCGTCGTTCATCTGGCGGTGGGTGCTGGAGGCGGGGTTCAGGCAGCAGGTGCGGGCATCGGCCACATGGGTCTCGATGGCGGCAAGCTTCAGCGCCTTCATAAAGGTGCTGGCAGCCTGACGTCCACCGGCCAGACCGAAGCTCACCACGCCGCAGCTGCCATTGGGCAGGTACTTCTGCGCCAGTGCGTGGTAGGGGCTGCTTTCCAGCCCGCAGTAGTTCACATAGGCCACCTTGGGGTGGTTTTCCAAGAACTGTGCCACCGCCATGCCGTTGGCGCAGTGGCGCTGCATCCGAACGTGCAGGCTTTCCAGACCCAGGTTCAGCATATAGGCGTTCATGGGGGACTGCATGGAGCCGAAGTCCCGCATCAGCTGCGCGGTGGCCTTGGTGATGAAGGCACCCTCCTTGCCAAAGCGCTCGGCGTAGGTAATGCCGTGGTAGCTGTCGTCCGGGGTGCACAGACCCGGGAACTTCTCGGCGTGGGCCATCCAGTCGAACTTACCGCCGTCCACGATGGCACCGCCCAGCACTGCGCCGTGACCGTCCATATACTTGGTGGTGGAGTGGGTCACGATGTCCGCACCCCACTCAAAGGGGCGGCAGTTGACCGGCGTGGGGAAGGTGTTGTCCACAATCAGCGGCACGCCGTGGGCGTGGGCGGCCTTGGCAAACTTTTCAATGTCCAGCACGGTCAGGGCGGGGTTTGCGATGGTCTCGCCGAACACCACCTTGGTGTTGGGCCGGAAGGCGGCGTTCAGCTCCTCCTCGGTGCACAGAGGGTCCACGAAGGTGGCGGTGATGCCCATTTTAGCCATGGTGACCGAGATGAGGTTGAAGGTGCCGCCGTAGATGGTGCTGGAAGCCACGATGTGGTCCCCCGCCTCGCAGAGATTGAACAGGGCAAAGAAGTTTGCGGCCTGTCCGCTGGAGGTGAGCATGGCGGCAGTGCCGCCTTCCAGCTCGCAGATCTTTTTGGCTACCATGTCGCAGGTAGGGTTCTGCAGGCGGGAATAGAAATAGCCGTCTGCCTCCAGATCGAACAGCTTGCCCATGTCCTCGCTGGTAGCGTACTTGAAGGTGGTGGACTGAATGATGGGGATCTGGCGGGGCTCGCCGTTGCCGGGGGTATAGCCGCCCTGCACGCAGATAGTATCACGATTCATACAACATACTCCTTTGCTGGTTTTTTTGGTCGGGAAGGACGATTCCCCGCAGGAGGGGCTGCCTCCGGCGGGGAATCGAAAATTCAAAGCTTTTTATTTCCGCAGGCGCTTATCGCTCTT
>ERZ791865.1157-NODE-1157-length-28307-cov-8.287236_pt1 | contig 28307 bp, 27 predicted proteins | sample MGYA00509942_ERZ791865 | MGnify/ENA primary metagenome ERZ791865 (study PRJEB30046, sample SAMN00792098) | human gut metagenome | study: EMG produced TPA metagenomics assembly of the A metagenome-wide association study of gut microbiota in type 2...
ATATTCTTACAATCTCACCTAAGAAGATTATTTTAGGTGGAGGTGTTATGCACCAAAAACAGTTATTCCCAATGATTCATAAATATGTTCAGGAAATGTTGAACGGTTATGTTGCAAAAGAAGAAATTACAACAGATAAGATCAAGGATTATATTGTTTGTCCAGGACTTGCAGATAATGCAGGATTATGTGGTGGATTAGCACTTGCAAAAGCAGCTAAGGAGATGATGTAGGTGAATAGAGAAACATATCTTGAATTAGTAAAGAATAATAAAGAGTATATTGAGAAGGTAAATAGTGATCCAAACAGATTGAAGTTTCATTTGATGCCTCCTACTGGGTTTATGAATGATCCAAATGGTCTCTATCAGAAAGATGGTGTATATCATATTTATTTTCAATACACACCATTTAATCCGGATTGGGGATTAAAGACATGGGGTCATTATACAACTCGTGATATGCTTGCCTTTAAAGAGGAAGAACCATTTTTATATCCGGATATTAGAGAAGATAGAGGCGGGGTATTTAGTGGATCAGCATATATTGCGGAAAATAAAATTCATTTCTTTTATACAGGAAATGTTTCGCATGAAGATGCTGAAGGTTATGATGATTTCCTGGTTGGTAGAGAACAGAACACAATTAAAGTCACTAGTTCTGATGGCTTTAACATTGATAAAAAACAAGTTTTAATGAGAAATGAAGACTATCCTGAATATATGTCATGTCATGTAAGAGATCCAAAGATATTTACTAAGGATGGAGTTTATTACATGGTATTAGGTGGAAGAACGAAAGAGAATAGAGGATGTATACTTATGTATAAATCTTTAGATTTAGAAACATTTGAGTTCTTTGATATAATTACCACAAAAGAAAAGTTTGGTTATATGTGGGAATGTCCAGATCTATTTGAAATTGATGGGAAACTAATATTAGTTACATGTCCTCAGGGAGTTAAAACTGATGGATACCATTATGAAAATATTTATCAATGTGGTTATTTTATTCTTGATTATGATTTTGATACAAAAAAATATTCAATTAGTGATTTTACTGAATTAGATCATGGATGTGATGTATATGCACCACAAAGTTTTGTGGACGAAAAAGGCAGAAGAATTCAATATTGCTGGGTGGGAATTCCTGATGCAGAATATACAAATGAACCAACTGTAAAATATGGATGGAATAATGCAATGTCAATGCCAAAAGAATTAAGTTTTAAAGACGGAAAGCTTATTCAGACACCAATTGAAGAATTAAAGACCCTTCGTGTAAATGAAACTATTTATACAATTAATGAATTTGAAGATGTAAATGTGAATGATACTCTTTATGAAATGAGAGTAGATTTTGAGAGTAATGAAGCCTTTAATCTAGAAATTAGAAAGAATGTATTCTTGGAATTTAAAAATCATCTTTTGACACTTACTTTAAATGAAAGTGGCTCTGGTAGAAGTGCAAGACATCTTGAGATTGATGAAGTGAAGAATATCACTGTCTTTAGTGATACATCTTGTTTAGAGGTATTTATTAATGATGGAGAAGAAGTGTTTACGACACGTGTATATTCTGAAACAGTATCAAAACCTCGATTTAAAACTAAAAATACTGGAGAGATTCACTACTATCCATTAAAGGGTTATGAATATAGCTCATTATAACTGTATATACAATGTGTTGACTGTTAATTGAGTGATGTTTATAATAGTTGAGAAGGAGTTTATGAACTATGAAAAAAACAACACTAACAGTGGCTACAGCACCCAAAACAAGCACTTTTCAGATGCGTATTAATCCAGAAATCAAAGCACAGGTAGAAGGAATCTATGCACAGTGTGGTATGACACTTACTGATGCTATTAATGCATTTATTCAGCAGTCTATTAATGTAGAAGGGATGCCTTTCTTAGTAACTGCAAATAGTAAGCAGGCATTAAGAGAACAGGCAATCTCTCAGTTAATGATTGAATTAGATAAAGGTGAAAAAGCACCTGCAGATGAAAGTATCTCTGAAGAAGATATCTTAAAAGAATTTGGAATTGAACTATGAATCTAAGATATACAAGACAAGCACGTGCTGATTTAAGAAACCCTATGCGTTTGAATCCAAAGATAGTGAAACTATGTGCTGTATTAAAAACACACCCTGAAATAGGTGGTCATCTATCTAATAGAACTGGATGGACAACAGATCTTTATTATGTCATTGCAGGAAAATATAGTATTTTCTATAAATATGATCATGATACAGTAACAATCATCCGTATTCTAACAAATGAAGAAAAATATATGAATGTCATCTTTGGTGATAAGTAAAAAGGATTGAAATTAAACTCAATCCTTTTTTAATGCTTCTTCCATTGTTGCTTCACCAAGAAGATTATTAGATACCTTGATTTTATAGACAGAACTTAAGATACATTTATTATATATGTCTGGTAATTCTGAGTCTAAATGATTTGTCTTAAGGACACGCTCAAATACATCACAATACATATTATAGAATTCAGATAATTCTTTCTGACTCTGTTGTAATTGAATAAGCTTAGAAATCTCATCTAATGAAAAGACAGACTTTAATAAACAAATTAATGTGAAATAAGCAATCTGTTCTCTTTCATATTTCTTCTTTATAGGTGCTTTTACTAGCTTATGTTTGACATAATTATTGATCATTGTTTTTGTGATAATAGCGTCATCATTATTTTTTAAGAAAGACAAACTCTTTTCTATAATAGATACAACCTGATCTATATAGAGTGGAAAATCTGGTATTTCTTCCCATCTAGAAATATGTACATTATCGTAATTCATTTTTATCACCTACTTAAAAACTATCATTTATTGTATTCATTGTCAAATCATCTAGACTATAAAACAAACTGTATATATTTTTTCTTATCTGTTATAATTTGGTGGGTGATGAAAATGAAAAACAAATTTAGTTTAAGATCAATTATAGTCATTATTGTGTTAGTTATTGTTGTATTTATGGGTGGTATGTACTTTGGAGGACGTAGTACGCCATCTAAAGAAGAAATTACCTCAACAGCTTTAACACAGAAAATAAGAGATATTAATGAATTAGCTGTATCTGAATATGATTATACAAAAGTAGGGAAGTTCTCTAATTCATTAAAGTTTAATGGCTGGACTGTTCCTTTAACACAGAAGTCTTTCTTAATTACTTATGAAGGTAAGATGAAAGCAGGTGTGGATCTTTCTGATGTACAGGTAGAAAAAACAGATAATAAGATTGTTGTGAAAACATCTGCAGTAAAGATCTTATCTAATGAAATCGATGAGAATTCTATTAAGGTTTATGATGAAACAAAGAATATCTTTAATCAGATTTCTATTACAGACTATAAGACTTTCGCAAAAGAACAGAAGAAGAAAGTAGAAAAAGAAGCAATCAAGAATCAGTTTTTAGAAAAGACTGAAACTAAAGTGAAGAAAGCTATTAAAGATCTTATTTATATGACTGTAGATCAAGAACAGTATGAAGTAGAGGTAGAAGTGAGTGAATAAGTTAGAAGTATGCTGTGGCAGCTATGAGGATGCAATGAATGCATACCATGGTGGTGCGAAAAGAATTGAATTAAATAGTGCATTAGCGTTAGGTGGATTAACACCTACTATTGCATCATTGGAACTTATTAAGAATAATACAGATTTAGAAGTCATTTGCATGGTAAGACCCAGAGGTGCAGGATTTGTATATAATGAATTACAATCTGAACAGATGATTATTGAAGCAGAAGAACTATTAGAACACGGGGCTGATGGTATTGCGTTTGGGTTCTTAGATCCTGATGGTAAAATCAATAGTGCACGCACAAGTGAAATGGTCTCTATTATTCATAGTTATGGTAAGACTGCAGTATTCCATAGAGCCTTTGATGTATGTGATGATCCAAATGCAACAATTCATAGATTAATTGAATTAGGTGTGGATAGAGTACTTACAAGTGGCATGAAGTCTACTGTGAGTGAAGGAGTTCAGCTTATTAAGGAACTGCAGGAGAAATATGGCAATCAAATAGAAATATTGGCAGGTTCTGGTATTAATGAAACAAATGTTGTAGATATTATTCACTATACAGGTATTCATCAGGTTCATTCTTCATGTAAGAACTGGAGAGCAGATCCTACTACAGCCAATGGTCATGTGTCATTTAGCTATAATGGTATTAATTATGATTATGTAGATAAAGAGAAAGTGAAGAGAATGATTTCACTTGTAGAGGAGGCTTAATTATGCAGCAGTATTGTGAAATTGCGACACCTAAGGGTGTTATGAGAGGATTCTTTCATGTGCCTCATAGAAAAGAATTCCCTGTATTATTAATATTCCATGGTTTTACAGGACAATGTACAGGAACTAAGTTTTCCTATGTTTCTTTATCACGTTTATTAGAAGCACAGGGTGTTGGTACTTTAAGAATGGATTTTCTAGGCAGTGGTGAATCAGATCTACCCTTTAAAGAAATGACATTTGATGATGAATTATCATGTGCACGTATTCTATTAGAAGAATTAAAGAAGATGCCTCAAGTAACAGATATATATGTCTTAGGACATTCTATGGGTGGTGCAATTGCGAGTGAACTTGCGAAAATTTATCCTGAAGATATTAAAAAACTTGTATTATGGGCTCCTGCCTTCAGTTTACCAGATTCCTTGGACTATCTTACAGGAATAGTAAAAGAAGCACCTGTCTATGATCATAGTGGATTTGAAATCAGTGATGCTTTTGTAAAGGATATGCTTCAAAGAGATTTCTATAAGAACTTAGACACATATAAGAATGATTTATTAGTCATTCATGGCACAGAAGATAAAACAGTACCTTATGCAATCAGTGAGAAATATACAAAACTATTTGGTAAGCAGATGATCTTCCATCCAGTTGTTGGTGCATCTCATAATTATGATAATGCGGATCATATTCATGAAGTTCTTTCTACAACTTATAAATTCTTAACAGAACAGGTGATGTAAGCCTGTTCTTTTTTAAAAAAGAGTTGAATTATTCAATATTTAATAAATTTTCTCATCTTGCAAACTATTCTTTATTGAAATGAAGACGAACTATGATATAATCTAAAAATTGAAAGAGGTGCGATTATGAATATTAGAAATATAGCGATTATTGCTCACGTTGACCATGGTAAAACAACATTGGTTGACCAGCTTATTAAGAAATCTGGAACACTTGAAGCACACGAAGAACTAGCTGAACGTGCTATGGATAGTAACGCTTTAGAAAGAGAACGTGGTATTACTATTTTAGCAAAGAATACAGCTATTCATTATAAAGACTATAAGATCAACATCATGGATACACCAGGCCATGCTGACTTTGGTGGAGAAGTAGAACGTATCATGCATATGGTGGATGGTGTTTTACTTGTAGTTGATGCTTATGAAGGTACAATGCCTCAGACTCGTTTCGTATTAAAGAAGGCATTAGCTGCTCATGTTAAACCTATCGTTGTTATCAACAAGGTTGACCGTCCAGTTGTAAGAATTCAGGAAGTTATGGATGAAGTTCTTGAATTATTTATGGAATTAGGTGCTGATGATAATCAGCTTGATTTCCCAACTGTTTTTGTTTCAGCATTAAATGGTACAAGCTCATTAGATCCTGATATTAGTACTCAGGTTCCTAATATGGACTGTTTATTTGATATGATTATCAATGAAATTCCTGCACCAGCAGTAGATGTTGAAGGTGGTTTACAGTTACAGCCAGCTTTATTAGACTACAATGATTATGTAGGAAGAATTGGTATTGGTAGAATCCAGAGAGGTTCTATTAAAGTAAATGAAAATGTTGTATGTTTAAGAGCAGATGGTTCTAAGACACAGTTCCGTGTTCAGAAACTATTTAGTTATTTAGGTATGCATAGATTTGAAGTAGAAGAAGCAAGTGCTGGTGATATCGTAGCCGTTGCAGGTTTAGCTGACATTGGTGTTGGTGAAACAATCTGTGAACCAAGTTGTGAAGAAGCATTACCATTACTTCATGTAGATGAACCAACAATCCAGATGATCTTTGGTACAAACACTTCACCTTTCGCTGGTCAGGATGGTAAGTTTGTGACTGCATCTAAGATTGAAGAACGTTTATTCAAAGAAACAAACAAGGATGTATCTTTAAAAGTAGAACGTATTCAGAATAAAGAAGAATGGATGGTAAGTGGTCGTGGTGAATTACACTTATCTATCTTAATTGAAACAATGAGAAGAGAAGGATATGAATTACAGGTATCTAGACCTCATGTTATCTTAAAGGAAATCGATGGTGTAACATGTGAACCATATGAAGATGTAGAAATCGAAGCACCAGATGATTGTATTGGTTCAGTTATTGAATCATTAGGTTTAAGAAGAGGTATCATGGAAAACATGGATTCTATGGATGGTATGACTAAGGTTCATTACATTGTACCTTCTAGAGGTTTAATTGGTTTCATGACTAACTTCTTAACAATGACTAAGGGTTATGGTATTATTAACCACTCATTCTTAGAATATCGCCCATTAGAAGGTGAAGCAGTAGGTGAAAGACAGTTAGGTGTTCTTATTTCTATTGAAACAGGACAGACTACTGCTTATGCACTTGGTGGTGTAGAAAGCCGTGGTGTAATGTTTGTTGGTCCTGGTGTAGATGTATACGAAGGTATGATTGTTGGGGAACATGCAAAGGACAATGACTTAGTAGTAAACGTTACTAAGGGTAAACAGCAGACAAATACACGTTCATCTACAAAAGATACTACAGTAGTATTAAAGAGACCTAGACACTTCAACCTAGAAGCTTGTCTTGACTATATTAATGAAGATGAATTAGTAGAAGTCACTCCAAACAATATCCGTTTAAGAAAGAAATATCTTTCTGAACTTGATCGTAAGAGAGCTTATAGAGCTAAAAATTCAGCATCAGAATAAGGGGAGTAATGAGAATTACTCTCTCTTTTTTTAAAGGAGTATGTTATGAAGATTAAAGAACTCACAACTATTGGTTTTAAACCAACCCCTAAAAAAGATTATTATTACTATATTCAAGATCATTTCTATCTTTTACTACAGGTATTACCTCATCATAAAATAGCTTTATTATTGACTACAGAAGATAGTAAGCATCAAAGAGATATACTAGAACAACTCTTTATTAAAAGAGATGATGTAGAACGTATATATTCTAATGAGAAAGGTGCAGGACTTGTTTTATCTAAGCGTATTAAAAAAGAAGAGTTAGAGAATATTATCTTAACGCTTAAGAAAGAAATTAATCAGTCACCACAATGTCATCACTGTCATCGTAGTATTCCATTAAATGTCTATTTATTAGATGATGAAATAGATATATTATGTTCTGACTGCTTTGAAAAGCATGAACGTATTACCAAACACACTGCTTCACCACTTGGAATACTTGGTGCTTTTATTGGTGCAGTCATTGGAGGTATTATATGGGCTTTTGGCTATAACCTTGGTTATATCATCTGTCTAGATGCAATACTATTATCATTGCTTAGCTTTATTGGTTATAAGAAGCTAGGACACTATATTGATCAAAAGGCAAAGATTATTATTCCTTTAATAGATATTCTTGTATTGTTATTTGCACAGTATGCTTCATGTGCATTCTCTGTTCAGGCAGCCTTTAAACGTATTGGTACATCAAGTGTTTCATTTATTCAGGCATTAGTTGTTGTACCAGGGATGATGTTTGATTCAAGTCTGATAGGATTACTTCTTGTGTATTTATTTTATGGTCTTATTTTGATAATCATTACTTTGATTATTTTGTTTATATATGACAAGCGAAAAAACAGTTACTATTTTACATATAAATGTATAAATGGTGAAAATAGTTGATATTTTCAAGAAAAAATGGTTGATTGTAAAAGGAAAAGTGATATATTAAAGGTGGTTTTTATCATACTAGGAAATGGAGGATACAAACATGAAAACAAAAATTGAAGTACAGTTCATGAATAAAGATGTTAATGTGTCTGATATCGAAAAATTAGTTAAAGAAGATATCAAAGCTAACGGAATCAAGCTTAACACTCTTGAAACTTTAGAAGTTTACTATAAACCTGAAGATAGCGCAGTATATTATGTAGCAACTACAAAAGATAAGAAGGTTTATGGTGTAAACAACGATCCATTACATATTTAATGTGAATGAGGCCTTTATAAGGCCTTTTTTGTTGCTTAGTATATAATAAGAAAAAAGAGAGCAGATACGCTTATGAATTATAATGACTTATATTTCATAATTTCCATCGTGCAATTAAGAAGACAATCAAAAAGTCTCATAATGTTACTTATGAGTTTCTTGATTACAGTACTTTGTATCTTGTTTTTCCATTGTGGTGTAAAATATAAAACACTAGTCTCTTTTGGTATGTTAGTCGTTGTGTTTCTTATGTTCCTATGGAATGTAAATTATCGTTTCAGAAAGATTCTAAAATGAGAGATTATCTCTCATTTTTTTACGTAATTTGTGATGAATTGATAGTCCGTTCTGAATCCGCAGGTTTCATGGAGATCATCAGTGATTTCCTGACGTTCACATACCAGCATGAAGCCCTGTTCTTCCAAGGAGCGGTTTAATAACTGGAAATGTAAGAGAGCAAGAAAGCAGGCGAGGAAATGAGTTTTAATCCGATCTCCAGCATATACATAATAATCTTATGTATGATTGTCTGTAACAACATTTGCATTTTGTATTTTGAAGATATAAAATTAATCTCCATAGAAGGAGAATAAGACAATGTCAAAAGATGAATATTTAATTACAGATGCGCCTCTTAAAGCGCTGACTGTTTTTGCAATGCCTATGATTCTAGGGAGTTTTTTTCAACAAGTATATAATATGGCTGATTCTATTATTGTTGGTCAGTTTGTTGGTTCATCTGCACTTGCTGCAGTTGGTGCTTGCGCCGCACTTACGAATGTATTCATTTGTGTAGCATTGGGTGCAGGTGTAGGTGCAGGGGTGTTTGTAAGCCGTTATTTTGGTGCCCGGGATTATGACAAAATGAAAACGATTGTATCGACATCATTAATTAGTTTTCTGATTCTAAGTATACTTTTGGGTCTGTTTGGATTTTGCTTTTCCCATCCAATGATGAGTTTATTACAGACACCTGCTGATATATTGAATGAAGCGGTATTGTACCTTCGAGTTTATTTTGTGGGATTTCCGTTTCTGTTTATGTACAATATCCTTTCAACGATGTTCACTTCAATCGGAGAATCAAAGATTCCGTTAGGTCTTTTAATATTCTCTTCGGTTTTAAATATATTTATGGACCTTTGGATGGTGGCTGGACTTGGTCTTGGTGTGTTTGGTGCAGCCCTTGCGACTCTTATTGCACAAGGAATTTCTGCAGTATTTTCACTTTTTATTTTCTTTAGTCGGATGCGCCGATATAAAAGTCACTTTAGTTGGTTTGACGGTCAGGAGTTACGTTCAGTGCTTCGAATTGCTGTACCTTCGGTTCTTCAGCAGTCTACAGTGTCAATTGGGATGATGATTGTACAGGCGGTTGTAAATCCATTTGGTACACAGGCACTAGCGGGTTATTCGGCAACGATGAGAGTAGAGAATGTATTTTCACTGATATTTGTATCTATTGGAAATGCAGTTTCACCATATGTTTCCCAAAATCTTGGTGCAAAGAAAAACGAACGTATCAAAAAAGGATATTATGCTGCATTGTTGTTAGATTTATGTTTTGCAGTTCTTGCTTTTATAGTTATTGAGACATTGCATACGCAAATTTCTTCGTTATTCTTAGGAAAAGACGGAACTGCTTTAGCTTATCAGGTATCAGGGGATTATATGAGATGGCTAGGCTACTTTTTCATTTTCATGGGTATCAAGATGGCAACAGATGGAGTCCTTCGTGGGCTTGGAATCATGCGACCATTTCTTATTGCAAATATGGTAAACCTTGCAATAAGATTGTCAGTTGCCTTAATCTGTGCCCCTCGTTTTGGTATTGCATTTGTCTGGCTTGCTGTACCGGCTGGTTGGCTCGCAAACTTTTTGATTTCTTATGCAGCACTCAGAAAATCATGGCCGATTGATAAGGTGGATTCAATTTGATATATAATTTGACAAAACAGCTATTTCTCTATATAAACTTATCTTTGATAGGTGATTAGTTAAAAAAGTGCCACAATCCCTTGTATTTACAAGGGGGTGGCACTTTTATCTGTATACACGAAATATAGTAATGTTTTATCTCCACTTACTTTTTTCTGAATTCCCTTCGTTTTCCGTTTTGTTATGAATTGATGGTCCGTTCTGAATTCGCAGGTTTCATGGAGATCATCAGTGATTTTCTGACGTTCATATACTGACATGAAGCCTTGTTTTTCTATATCCGTAAATTTTACGTCTTTTAAAGTGTGAAGTAATTGTTCTGTGGTATAAGTCTCTTTCAAGGAGCAGTTTAATAACTGGAAATGTAACAGAGCAAGAAAGCGGACGAGAAAATGAGCTTTAATCCGATCTTCATGGTTTAAGTAAACGGGTCTGGCTTCAAAGTCTATTTTCATAGCTCTGAAACAGTCAAGGCTTTGCGATACTTTTTTGGATTTCAATGTGTCAAACTCCCGTGTAAATTACCGCTTCAGAAAGATTCTAAAATGAGAGATTATCTCTCATTTTTTTTACGTAAAGAATTATGTTATAATGATGTTGTAGAAAAAAACAAGGAGGCAGACTATGAAGAAGGTAATAGGAATCCTGGCTGCTGCATTAATATTAAGTGGCTGTGGATCATCATCCGATAATCATGAGATTAAGAAGACTTCTTTCATGAAAGAAGGAAAGAATAGTTTATATGCTCTTTATAATACTAAGGGGCAGCGTTATACCAAAGATATGTATAGGACATATACACCTTTTGAAGGTGGTTATTTAGTGACTAATGAGAGTGATCAAACTGGTTATATTTCTAATACAGGTAAAACAATTATTAAACCAGGACGTTATACAAGCTTAAAGACACAGGGTAATATGCTTGTAGGTGAATCTCAGCCACAGACTGGACTTTATTTAAGTGCATCTTCTCTTAATATGACAGAAAATACTTTAACACAGGTATTTGCGAATGATGCAGTTGTATGGTCTACAAATGATAATGATGTCATTGATATTAATCAGGAAGGCTATGTTTATGCAAAACATGCAGGTACTGCAACACTTGCTGCAACTAAAGATAATGCATCAGTGACTTGTGTGATTAAGGTAGAAGCATTACATCCATATCTTTCTCAGGAATCTTTAGATGTATATACATCAGAACCTGCTACACTTACAGTGAATGATTTTGGTGCACGTACAATTGAATGGAAGTCTAAGGATCCTAAGATTGCGACAGTAGACAATGGTGTCATTCAGGGATTAAAGCCTGGTAAGACTACAATAATCGCAAAAGTAGGGGATGATACTTTAAAGTGTAAGATTAAAGTAAAACGTAAGACTTTAAAGATTTCTCAAAATGAAGCAACACTTTATACAGGTGAAGAAGGTCAGTATGGTATTGAAAATGCATATCCTGATATTAAGTGGGAAACAAGTGATGCGAATGTAGTGACTGTTGCTGATGGACATATCTGGGCTATTAATCCAGGTAAAGCGACTATCAAGGCAACAAGTAATGGTCAGACAGTTAAATCTAAGGTGACTGTAAAGAAGAGAACACAGAGACTTGATCAGACTAAGGTGACTCTTTTAACTGAACAGAAGGTTGTATTAAATGTATTAGATAAGAAGAATCCAGAAGAAGTTGTACAATGGAGTTCTAATAAGAAAAAAATTGCTTCAGTGAATGAATTTGGTGAAGTAACAGGTTTAAAGAAGGGTAAAGCTGTTATTACTGCAAAGGTAGGCAAGAAGAAATATAAGGCTACTATTACAGTAAAGAAGAGACAGATTAAGATTAATCCTTCTAAGACTACTATTGAAAAGGATCAGCATATCTTCTTACAGGTATTAAATAAGAAGGATGAAGATCAGGCAGTATGGACTACAAGTAATGATCAGGTTGTCATTGTAGCACCGGATACTGGAGAGATTGCAGGTGTAAAACCTGGTAAGGCTACTATTACTGTTCAGGCTGGTAATCAAAAGGCTAAGGCTAAAATTATTGTAAAGGCTAAACCTCTTTCTTTAAGTGAAACTAAGATTGAAATGGATGAAGAATCTGATTATGGTCTTTCTATTAATAACTATGAAAATCAAAAGATTAAATGGACAACTTCTGATAAGACAATTGCGACTGTAGATAATGGTACAATTCATGCGAATAAAGCAGGAAAAGTGACTATTACTGCAACGATTGATAAGAAGGACTATACATGTGATGTTACAGTTCATAAGCTTATTAAAGTGATTGATCAGAAGGAAATGACTGTTATTAAAGGTGGACAGGGTCAGCTTTCTGTGACTAATGTAAATCCTGAAGAAGTTAAATGGGATTCAAGTGATTTGAATATTGCGACTGTAGAAAATGGTACTGTATATGGTATAAGAACAGGTAAAGTAACTATTACTGCAACTGTAGGTAAGAAGAAGCATACAAGTGAAGTAACTGTTATAAGAAATCCAGAAACAGAAACTAAAACAAGAGCAGCCGATATTTCTTTAGGTGGTATTGAAGTACTTAATACAAAGGGTAAGGTTCTTTATAAATCATCTACTAAGAGTGGTTTATTAAAGACTGATCTACCTGTTATCGTAAAGGGTAAGACTTATAAGGTTGTAAATAATGGTAAGACTCTATATGCTGGTAAGAAGAAGGTTTATTATGCTTCTAGCATTGATGATGCATCTATTGTAGGTTTTGAAGATTCTATTAATGTTTATTTCAAAAATGGTAAGAAGTCTTCTATTAAGGAAGTAGGTAATTATTCTATTCTTGCATCACGTAAGAATCAGGCTATTTTATATGATGCAGATAACCAGAATACATTAGCTGTAATTGGTACTAAGATTTATTCAAATGATTATGCATTAACAGGTGCACAGATTACAGACAAAAACAATATCGTACTAACTGCAGGCGATACTGTCAGTCTTTATAGAACTGGAGAGATTGTTCCTACAAACTCTAACTTTAAAGACAATACACATTTCATTTCTAGAAATAAGAAGATTGCTTATGGACCTCATACAGTCTATAACGGTAAGAAGACAAGTGAATTAAAGAATGTACAGGTTTATCCATATGCACATGAATTAACAGTGTCTCGTTATCCAGGTTTCGTAAAGGGTAAAGGTTATGCTTATTATGACTTTAATGGTAAGAAGGTCAGTCCTTATTATCAAGAAGCCAATCAGTATGATGAAAACAAGTGTGCTATTGTACAGCTTAAAAACGGTAAGTATGAATTAATTAATGCGGAAGGTGAAAATGTATTAAAATCATCATATCCACGTTTAGAATTCATCGGCAATTCATATTATGCAGCATATAATAAGAATGGCCAATTTAAGGTCTATGACTGTAATGGAAAAGAAGCACTTTCAGATGTTTATACAAAGATTCCTGAAAAGGCAGCAATTGTCTTTGATGGACATCCATATCTCGCATTAGAAAAGAATGGACGTTCTTATATCTATGATGTAGATAATGATATGAAGGAAATTTACTCTATTGAAAAAGAAATCGTTCTTCATGATGAAGGCTATTTCACAATTGGAGATCAATACTATACTCTTACAGGTCAGAAGATCAAATAAGGGGGAATTCTATGGCAATTTTACTCGCAACTTTACTAACGTTTGTTGGATTGATGTTAATATTCCAGCTGATTTACTTTGAAATCAGCCGTAAACGTGCATTAAGAGTGAATAACTTAGTGTGGTTTGAACAATTCAATCGTCCTTTCAACTATACAGGAACAGCAAGCATGGTTGTATTATGTATTATCTGTTATATGATTGGTGGTACAGATGCACCATTCATGTCAGCACAGTGGTTCTTAGAACTCATTATCTTTGTGGCATGTGGTGTGATTGCGGATGCAATCGTACAATTTATTATTATTAAGTATGGTAAGTTCAGATGTCGTCAGCAGATTCAATCAGCTACACATTTAATGAAAGAAATTGAAGAATTAAAACGTGGAGATGAAGAAGACTATGGTTATGAAGTCTCTGCACCACTTTATGATGAAGTCGCTATTACTAAGAGCTATGTTCATCCAGAAGATCATTTAGCTTTTATGACGGTGGATAAAGGACAGTTTGTAAAGGATTATAAAGATTATCCAGCAGCAACATTTGATATTGAACCTTATACTGAAACAAGTGAAGTAGAAGCAACTCTAGAAGGATTACCTGTTAAGGCAACTAAATTGACAGAATCTAATCTGCTTCCATTTAAGGATGAACGTATCGATGTATTAATGGATCAATTCTCTAACTATGATAAGAATGAAGTGTTACGTGTACTTAAACCAAATGGAACTTTCATTGTGAATCAGAATGGTAGTGAAAACCTTCATGAATTCTTATCTATGTATATGCCTTTTAAGATGAGAGGTGTATGGGATATGAACAGCTGTGCAATGACTCTTGCTGAAGCAGGATTTGAAGTTGTAGAAACTAAAGAAGACAAAGGATACATTCGTTTCCATAATCTTCGTCAAATACAGACTTACTTCCGTAAGGTGGCTCCAGAAGTGGCTGAAAATGTCGCACAATATAAGAGCTTCTATATGAATGCATTAGATCAGATTAAACAGAATACATATTTCCAGTTGACAACATATCGTTTCTTAGTTGTCGCAAAGAAGAATTTCTAATAGGCTTTCTTAATTGAAAGCCTTTTTTAATAGGGGGTTTATATGAATACATATGAGCATAAAAGTGATGTAAAAAATAGTGTTGTAAGAGTAATAATTGCTGCATTTCTGATTATTATTCAGGTATTTATGATTGTGAATCTTGCGATACATCTTTCTGAATACTATGCAGCTTTTGATACAATCATGAGTATAATTGCGTTTATATGCGTACTACGTATTTATGGAAGACCGGATAATAGTGCTTTTAAGCTATCTTGGATTGTTTTGATTCTCATCTTTCCTGTCTTTGGTTTAGCTATATATATCTTGTTTGGTAGACCTTCATTGTTGAAGACAGTACAGAAGAAGTTCAATAAAGTAAATGATGATCTCAATAGTTATAAGATTGAAACACAAGGTTATGAAGAACTTCAACAGAATGATCCTCTTCATGCCACAGAAGCTTATTATCTACAATCTTTAGGTTTTCCTACTTTTAATCATACAAAGATAAAATTCTATAGTTCCACAAATGATGCATTGGAAGCACAACTACATGACTTAAATAACGCTAAAGAATTCATATTCATGGAATATCATGCGATAGAAGATTCAAAAGCATGGAGACAGATAGAAGATATCCTTGTAGAAAAAGTTAAACAGGGCGTGGATGTCAGAGTCTTTTATGATGATATGGGAAGTGTAGGATTTATTAATAATAAGTTTAGAGCACGTCTTCATGAAGAAGGTATACAGTGTCGTGTATTTAACCCTATCTTTCCTGTTTTAAATCCCTTTATGAATAATAGAGATCATCGTAAGATTACTGTCATAGATGGTCTAATAGGCTATACTGGTGGTTATAATCTTGCAGATGAATACTTCAATTACACACATCCTTATGGACTATGGAAGGACTCTGGAGTAAGATTAGAGGGTGATGCAGTAGACTCTCTCACAAAGATATTCTTTGAGATGTGGCAGACATCAAGTAAAGAAGATTATGAAGACCTCACACTTTATTTAAAAGGTCATAAAGTATCAGGTGAAGGATATATCATCCCTTACTCAGATACTCCTTTAGATGATGAAGAAACAGGTGAGAATGTCTATTTAAATATGATTAAACATGCTGTTGATCATATCTATATCACTACACCATATCTGATATTAAGTGACGAAATGCAAAGAGAACTAATTCTTGCATCAAAAAGAGGTGTTGATGTAAGAATTATTACACCAGGTATTCCTGATAAAGCAGTTGTCTTTGCAGTGACTAGAAGCTATTATTCACATCTTGTGCAGGCAGGTATTCATGTTTATGAATATACTCCTGGATTTATACATTCAAAACAATGTCTAGTTGATGATCAGGTCGGTGTTGTTGGTACAATTAATTTTGACTTTAGAAGTCTTTATCTACACTTTGAAAATGGATGCTGGTTTACACATAATCATGCAGTCAAAGAATTAAGAGAAGACTTTGATGAACTATTTGAAATAAGTCAGGATGTATCAGAGAAATATATAAATACAAGTGTTGTATTAAGAGGATGGAGATGTATCTTACGTTTCTTTAGCCCTCTTATGTAGGGAGGAATTATGTTTCATTTTAAACCTAATAGAAAATATACGCAGATATCTATTTATGTAGTACTTACTGTCATTGCAATCTATCTTGTGATTGCAGCAGGAAGTAACATCTCAGACATTCTTTCATTTCTTAAGAAGGGATTGGGATTTTTAAGTCAGGTATTTACGCCATTACTCATTGGCTTTGTGATTGCCTATTTATTAAAGCCGGTTGTAGAAAAGGTAGAATCATCTCTTAGAAATGTTTCTTATTTTAAAGAAAAGAAGAAGTTAAGTCATCAGTTATCTGTTGCGATTACTTCTTTAATTGTATTATTTGTTTTTGCATTATTATCTACTTTTGTGATTAAAAGTATTGGTAAAGAACTTGCAGTCACACAGTTTAAGGATATGAGTGATTTCTTACGTATTGTCGCAAAGAATGTGAATGCGATTTATGATGCAATCATCGTACAGCTTAAATCCATGAGTATTTCTACAGTACAAGTACAGCAGTTCTTAAAGACAGCAGTTGATAGTGTTACAAGTAATCTTCTAGGCGGTATCACTAAAGTATCAGACTTCTTCACTAATTTACTATTCTCTATTATTTTTGCGATTTATTTTATGCTTGATGGAGAAAAATTATGGAATTATTGGAGTAAGAGTATTAAAGCTTTTACAAGTAGAAAAGTAGACATTGTTATTCATCAATTATTAATTGATATTGAAGGTGTATTCTCTGGTTATGTACGTGGTCAGGTGATTGATGCTTTTCTTATGTTTGTTATGGTAAGTGTAGCATTTGGCTTCTTACATGTTAAATTCTGGATTGTGATTGCATTATTAGTTGGTATAGGTAATCTAATACCTTATGTAGGACCATTCCTTGGATATGGTTCTATAGCAATTATTGGTCTTGTGACAGCTGATTTACATATGGCCTTAAGAGCTTTGATTGCGCTACTTATTATTCAGGGTGTAGATGGTAATATTATTAACCCAAGATTATTAAGTGCAAGTATTGATATTCATCCTGTACTTGTTATCGTATCACTTATTTTCGGTAGTATGATTGGTGGATTCTTAGGAATGCTCGTTTCTGTACCAGTAGGTGCATTATGTAAGATCTGGTTTGAAAGATTAGTAGAATATCGTTCAGAAACAAAAAATGAATTAGTAGAGGAGAAAGAAAATGGAATTTAGATTTGATCCATGGATGTTAGATGTAGATGTCAATGCAACACAGCATGACTATAGTAAAAATGATTATTCTAAAGAGAAACAATTAAACGAAGAACTAAAGAAAGCAATGTCTTTCCAGCAGTCTCGTATCTTTGAAACATTAGGCGTTGATCCTGATAAGATTCTTGTCGAAAAGATTCCTTTAGAAGGTTCTCAGAATGTTTATAAATTTTCTTTTATGGTGAAAGGCAAACTTCTGACAATCACAAATATGCAGGCAGCAGTATATAGTGATGAAAAGGTGTTTGGTCCTGAAATATTAGATCATGTAGAAGTTGTAGATATCCCAGAAGGTGGCGTAATGGTCTATGAAATGGGTAATCTTGCATTAGCTTTTAAACACCCTGGACATACAAAAGAATGGAATTGTGGTTCTGTTTTAGGTGTCGGATTTATACAATTATAAAAAATTATTATCAAAAAAATAACGTATATATCAATGCTTTTGTAAGCGTTAGTAAAAAATGACATAAAGTTATAGAAAAAATTAGGATTTGTGATATAATAATACCATATTCATAAGGAGGAATTTTTTAAATGGAAAAATTATCATTCGTAGTATCTGACCCAGTAGGTTTACATGCAAGACCTGCTACAATCTTAGTAAATCAGGCTAGCAAATTCTCTAGCAATATTAACTTAATCTATAACGGTAAGAGCGTTAACCTTAAATCAATCATGGGTGTTATGTCTTTAGGTGTTCCAACTAAGGCTACTGTAGAAATCGAAGCTGAAGGTGAAGACGAAAAGGACGTAATCGAATCTATCGCTAAGGTTATCAAAGAACAGAAAGTTGCTGAATAATATACTTTTGTTTTTGACAGTGGATTTTATCCACTGTTTTTTTTACACAATTTTTCCCATATTTACTCCATAATACCGCAAATATTATTTCTTATTATATTTATAAGGAGGCAGCATTATGTTTAAAGGGAAAGAGGGTCTACATTATTTATCGTTATTTATCATTGTATGTATCACAATGAATATTATCATGATGTGCTTGTTCATTAAGCAGGGATCATCACAGGTTATTAATAAGTATAAGAAACAATTAAAGTATGAAGTCACACTATCATCTGATAATGGAATAAGTATCAGAGATGCCAAACAATTAACTACTATTAAAGGCGTCAAAACTTATAACTATGAACAACTAGTCAATGCATCTTCACATACACTTAAATCAGTTAATACACGTCTTTCTTTCCCTCGTATTCGTTTGACAGAATTACAAGAAGATACATTTCTTCTTGCAGGTTATTCCTCTATGACGCTGATTCAGGACTTTAATTCAAAAGAATATAAACTTAAAGAAGGAAGACTTTTAAACAAGAATGATGAGAATACATCCAATGCAGTGATTTCTTATGCACTTGCGAAAAATAATAATCTAAGTTTAGGAGACGATATTCAATTAAACACAGAAAAAGGAGATGTATCATTATCTATTGTAGGAATCTATAAGAATAAAGTAGGACTATTAAGTCATTTAAAGCCTTATAATACTATCTTTATCTCTTTATCAAAAGCGCAGTCATTAAGTCATACTGAACAAACTGTTTCTTCTGTTACTTATTATTTAAATAAAAACAGCAATACAGAAGGCTTTATAAAGAAAGCACAAAGAAAACCATTGGATTGGAATCATCTCCAGCTTACATCCAATGATGCACAATATAATGCATGTGTCTCTATCTTTGAAAATATATGTGATAAGTTAAAGATCATTCCTTTGATTATATTAATTATTGGTTCTCTCTTTTTAATACTTATATGTCATAAACTATTTAAAACACATAATCTTAGTAAGATACTTATTATCTTTATGATTTCATTTACTATTTCATGTTTCACAAGTCCATCTCTTTCTAAATATACAATTAATACTTATTTATCTCAGCATGATGTGAATATGTCACAAAAAGAAACAAGAAAGATCAAAACAACCTATACACCTAGAATATTAATAGAGTCTATTGGTATTACATCTATTATGTATTTAGAAACAGTTATTATCGCTTATAAAAAAAAGATCTCAGCCTAGGCTGAGATTATTTCTTTTGATTTAGAGAATAAACCATATATACCACCTGTGTGCATAAATAGAATATTCTTTGCATGATCAAATGTACCTTTTTCTAATTCATGGATTAGTCCATAATACGCCTTACCTGTATATACAGGATCTAGAATAATACCACTATGTCTAGATAAGTCAGAAATAGCTTCTAATTCTTCTTTGCGACTTAAAGAATAGCCTCTTCCTACATATCCATCAATAATATGAATATGACTTCTCTCTACATCTTTTACATCAAGATGAGATAATGTATCATCAATAATACTATTAATTTCTTTAATAAAGAAATCAGCATCATCACATACATTAATACCTACGATATCTTTATGAGCTTGTCTTAATTCATTACCCAAATATAAACCAGTATAAGTTCCTCCAGAACCTACTGCATCAATAATAGTATCGAACACAATACCAGTCTTTTTCTCATATTCTAGTATTTCATCAAAAGCATCAATATAACCTAAAGTACCGATTCCATTACTAGCACCCATAGGAATAATATAAGGCTTACCACCTTTATCTAATACTTCCTGGTAGACTTCCTGCATCATCTCATCTTTATGTGCCTGGAAATCATCATGTTCCTTTACTCTTATATCAGCACCAAGCATATGATCTAAAAGGAAGTTGGCTGTTTCAATATTTTCACCAGGTTCTTTTCTAAGTATAAGAATACACTTTAATCCTAGTTTTGCGGCTACTGCAGCAGTAGATCGACAATGGTTGGATTGGAATCCACCATTTGTAATCAGTGTATCACACCCTAAAGATAAAGCTTCTGCAACACTGTATTCTAGTTTTCTAATCTTATTACCAGATGCCACACTATCTGTTAAGTCATCTCTTTTCACAAAAATATTTGGTTTATATTTGTTGGAGAGATAGTCTATTTTTTCAATAGGTGTAGGCAGCTGGGCCAAATGTAGTTTGTTCACGTAATCACCCCTACTAATAGTATAGTAGAAATATAAAACAAATACACACTTTTCTTACAGAAAAGTTTGGTATAATAGAGACGAGGAGATGTAAACATGAAAACAATTGGTAAAGATGGTATTTTATTAAGACTCGCAAAAGATATGTATCCTGAAAAGGATGATTTATCTTCTATTGAAGTAAAAACATTATTTAATGATATTTGTCATAAGTATATACAAAGAGAAGGAATTTATGATCTTCTTTCATGGCTAGAAGGTACTGATTTCTATAGTGCACCTGCAAGTACACGTTATCACGGAGATTATGAGGGTGGTTTATGTGACCATAGTCTCCATGTCTATTTCTGCTTTAGAAGCTATGTAAAGAAGCGTTGTGAACCAGGTTATCATTTATCTATGAGTGAAGAAAGTATAGCATTATGTGCTTTATTTCATGATTTATGCAAGGTTGATATTTATAAGACAGAAATGCGTAATAAGAAGAATGCGCAAGGACAATGGGAACAGGTGCCTTTCTATACAATAGAAGATGCATTTCCTGTAGGACATGGTTCTAAGAGTGTTTATATTATGAATCGCTATTTAAAGCTTACAGATATAGAAACAGCAGCCATTGCCTATCATATGGGCTTTAGCTATGGGGATGATGCCAGAACTGTAGGTAATGTATTTAGTCGTTTCCCTGAAGCTTTCGCCTTATCTACAGCGGATATGGAAGCTACTTATTTTGTAGAAAATGAACATTGGCCACGATAAAGTGCTATAATATTATCCAAGGTGATATATATGAAAAAGAGTAAAATTAAAACAAATGCATTAAGAATGCTAGATCGTGATAAGATTCCTTATGAAATCAAAACATATGAATATGATGAAGAACATTTAAGTGGTGAACATGTAGCATCACAAGTAGATATGGATGCAGGTGATATCTATAAGACACTTGTATTACATGAAGACCATGATTATTTAGTATGCTGTATTCCTGTATTAGAGGAAATAGACTTGAAGAAGCTCGCTAAACTATCTGGACATAAGAAGGTAGAAATGCTTCATATGAAGGATTTACTAGGTCTTACAGGTTATATGCGTGGAGGTTGTTCTCCTGTTGGCATGAAAAAGAAGTTCCCAACATATTTTGATGCCAGCATAGAAAAAGACCGTCCAATCGCTCTCTCAGCAGGTAAAAGAGGCTATCAGATGATTGTTTCATCTAAGGATATTACAACTTATTGTGATGCAAAAATAGGGGACGTAGTGAGAAATCACTAATCCCTTTTTTAGTATATCTGTAAGTGTTTACTTAGGAGTTATCGACAAAAACTTATTGATATTCGTAAATATTACTATTTGATTTAGAGAAGTATCTAAAATATAAGTAAAAGTTATGAGAAAATAATGTAACTGTAGCGCTTTTTGTTTCTATAGGTTATCGAAAATGGTATAATAGTGCCAAGAGGTGACGCTTAAAAATGGATATTAATAAAAAATATGAGCAATGGTTAAATTATGAAGGCATGGACGCTTCATTAAAGGCAGAACTTGCCGGAATGACAGAAGAACAGAAGGAAGATGCTTTCTATAAGAATCTTGAATTCGGTACAGCAGGTATGCGTGGTATTTTAGGTGCTGGTACAAACCGTATGAACATTTATACAGTTCGTAAAGCAAATATGGGATTTGCGAAATATGTAGCTAATTTACCAGAAGGTAAAGAACGTGGAGTGGCAATCAGTTATGATAACAGACATATGTCATATCGTTTCGCGATTGAATCTGCAAAGATTCTCGCAAAGTTTGGTATTAAGTCTTATATCATGGAATCTTTAAGACCTACTCCAGAATTATCTTTCGCAGTACGTTATTTAAAATGTGCAGGTGGTATCATGATTACTGCTTCTCATAACCCTAAGGAATATAACGGTTATAAAGTATATGATGATACTGGTTGTCAGTTAATCCCTGAATGGGGTGATATCGTTGTTGATTATGTAAATGAAATTGATGACGAATTAGAAATCGAACAGATCAGTGATGAAGAAGCTTATCCATTCATTACATGGGTAGGAGAAGAAGTAGATGAAGCTTATTATAAAGCTGTAATGGGTATTGAAATCAATCCTGGACTAGATAAGTCTGATTTCAAGATTGTTTATTCACCACAGCATGGTGCAGATAACATCCCTGTAAGAACATGTTTAAAGAGATTAGGTTATGATATTGTGCCAGTACTTGCACAGTGTGCACCTGATCCAGATTATACAAATACTAAGTCTCCAAACCCAGAAGTAGACGCTTCTTATGAATTAGCTATTAAGCTTGCGAAAGAAGTAGATGCTGATGTAGTCGCAATTACAGACCCAGATGGTGATAGACTTGGTGTTGTCGCAAAACACAATGGTGAATATGTATTAATGAGTGGTAACCAGAGTGCTGCTGTATATCTTGAATATATCTTATCTCAGAGAAAAGAGAAGGGTACATTACCTGATAATGCAGTTATGTATAATACTATTGTTACAAGTGATCTTGGTGAATTAGTTGCGAGAAACTATGGTGTTGATGTTGAAAAGACATTAACTGGATTCAAGTTCATTGGTGATAAGATCAGAAAGTATGAAAAGACTCATGAAAAACAGTTCATCTTTGGTTATGAAGAAAGCTATGGCTGTGTTGTAGAAGACTTCGTAAGAGATAAAGATGCTGTACAGGCTGTATTACTTGCTGCTGAATGTGGTAACTACTATAAGAAGCAGGGTAAGGATCTTATTGATGTATTGAATGAATTATATGCTAAGTATGGTACATTCAAAGAATCACAGATTGCCTTAGCTAAGGCTGGTGCTGCAGGTGCTGCACGTATTAAAGAAATGATGGATACTTTAAGACAGGATAAGCCTACTGAAATTGGTGGCGTAAAGGTTGTATTAAGTGAAGATTATGCAACAAGTGAACGTTCTGATGGCACTACAATTGACTTACCTAAGTCAAATGTATTAAAGTATTATCTAGAAGATGGTTCTTGGATTGCTGCTAGACCTTCTGGTACAGAACCTAAATGTAAATTCTATTTCTCAATTAAGGGTAAAGATGCGAAGGATGCTGCTGATAAGACAGAAGTATTCCATAAGGCAATGATGGAATTAATTGGTGAATAACTCATATGGGGGCTCTATCTTCGATAGAGTCCTTTATTATTTGGAGGTGTAAAATGTATAAATTATTAGTTGTAGAAGATGAAGTACTGATTAGAGATATTATTAAAGAATATTTCGCAACAAGAGATTATGAAGTCATTGAAGCTGTAGATGGTTATGATGCTTTAGAAAAAGTGAATCAGGATATTGATATGGTTTTACTTGATATTATGATGCCAGGAATGGATGGGTATGAAACATGTAAGAAGATCCGTGAAAAATATGATATGCCTATTATTTTTATCAGTGCTTTATCTGAAACTGATAATATGTTAGATGGTTATCATGTAGGTGCAGATGATTATATTACTAAACCATTTAAACCTTCTGTTTTATATGCGAAATGTCAGGCTATTTTAAATAGAAGCAAGAAGACAGAAAAAGAAGATAAAGAAACAATCTGGCTAGATGAAAGTAAGCATCTCATGTATGTGGATGGTGAAGCGGTAGCACTTCCTAATAAAGAGTATTTATTGATGGAGTTATTTCTAAATAATAAGAATCAGTTATTTACTCGTTCTCAGATTTTAAATAAGGTCTGGGGTTATGATTATTATGGTGATGGACGTGCTGTAGATACTTATATTAAGAAACTAAGAAAAAAGTTAGGTGTACATTCACATCGTATTCAGACTATTATGAAGGCAGGTTATACATATACGGATGAAGAAGACTAAATGGTCTTTTGGACTTGTACAGCGTACTTTCTTCTTAATGTTGTTTGTATTTATTATTATTCTAGGACTTATGTCCTTACAAGGTATTACAGAATACAAAGAGCGTCTTATTAGTTCAACTTACGATGCTTCACTCACTTCAGGAATACAGAGTATTTATCAAACAGAATATTCATTAGATAATAAGAATATGACCACATATTTAAAGAATTACTACCTAACCAATGAAGGTATGTCTGCAATTGTTGATAGTGATAATAATATTAAGTCATTTGTGAGTAGTGCTTCTTTACATGTATCTCAATTATGGATTCTTGATGAAAATAAGAGTCAAGAAATCATGGTAGATATATCTGAAAATAATTTAGTAAAGAAAATCAATGAATATATGATTGCTCATCCGGATGAGAATTATGAAGTAGTTATAGGTGGTGCACAGTCTAAAAAGAAACAATATTATATTAATAATGATAAACAAGAAGTTGAATACTATACATCAATGGATGCAACAGGTATTCATCCTGCTTATCTTGCGATTAATGGTAAGGTGTTACTTAATAACTCACATAAATCATTGAAAAAATATAAAGTATCCTGGTATATGTCAGAAAGATGTTTTTATGAAAGAAATGGTTCAAGCGGTGGAAGAGAGTTTACGAATTATAAGAAGTTAAAAAAGGCCTTAGAGAAACAGATTAAGAAGATTGATAGTATTGAATATGCAAGAGGATCTGATTATGTGCATTCTAAGAGTATTAATGTAGGTGATGGCACAATGACTATTGTGCTTTCAGAACTCAATCAAGAAATCTCTTCTGTATCAAATACAAGTGGTGTAAAAGGTTATTTTGTATCTGCAAGCTTTATACCAAAATTAACTAAAAGAGCGGCTGTGAACTATTTTGAACATTCCTGGTATATTTATATTATTGTGCTCTGGTTAAATGTTGTGATTTCTATTGTAATCTCACATATGATTACTAAACCATTAAGACATGTATCAGAAGTTACAAGTGAAATTGCGAAAAATGATTTTAGTGAGAAGTTCTTAATTACACGTCATGATGAAATAGGACAATTAGAAAACAATATTAATATCATGAGTACGAACTTAGAGAATACAATCAATCAGCTTACAGAACAATTAGAACATGTCCAAAGACTTGAACATACAAGAAAACAGTTTATTGCGAACTTCACACATGAGATCAAAACACCTCTTGGTATTATTGCCGGTTATTCTGAATTATTAGAAGATGCCACTTCGCAGGAATCAAGAGAAAAATATATTTCTATCATCAATGAACAGATAGAGCGTATTAATGGAATTGTACTCACAATGTTGGAACTTTCACGTTTAGAGTCAGGTAAGATTGAACTCAATAACTATTATGTTTCATTATCTGAATTAGTAGAAGAAGTCATAGATGATTTTGAATATGAATTAGAAAAGAAACAACTTCATGTAGTAAAGGAATATGAAGTTGTTGATTTAGATTGTGATCCTATTCAGATAGAAAGAGTTATTAACAACCTCACATCTAATGCGATTAAACATACCGAAGAACATGGTACAATCACATATCGTATTATGAAGCATCGCTTTGAGATAGAAAATGAAGGACATCATCTCTCTCAGGAAGAGATGGAATCTATCTGGGAAGCCTATATTTCTAAGGATCAAGGTGGAACAGGACTCGGTCTTCCTATCGTAAAAGCGATATTAGAGAGACATGGATATCATTTTGGAGTAGAAAATACAGAAAAAGGTGTTCTATTCTACTTTGAATATTGATATAATAAGGCAAGTAGGGAATGGGTGATCTTATGAAACTAAAAAGAGTACAGTTTTTTATGTCTAAACAAAGTTATCTAGCTAGTCTCCTTGCGATTGCAGCATTAGTCTGTTATTTCATAGGTTACGCCTCAATTGCGATTATACTTACTATCGCGATTATTATTTGTTTAGTTATTTATTTTATTCTTGGTCTCGTTTATTGGAGATGCCCTTATTGTCATAACTACCTTCCCACAAAAGATGCAGGTAGTTTAACAGTGTGTCCCCATTGTCAAAAAGAATTATTTAGAGATGAAGAAAACAATACTGTAGAAAAATAAAAGGCTGATATCACATAAGTGATATCAGTCTTTTTCTAGAGTAACTAAATAGACTTGGGGTTTACTCAAGCTTTAAAAAAGTCAGGGGTATGAACTCCTGGCTTTGCTTTTATGCTGTCAACTTTTTAGGGGCAGTTTTCTGGTATCTGTTTTGTTTATTTCATAAATCATTTATCATGTTCTTAAGGTCAAATAAATCTATAGAAAGAAAAAAGGATAGGCATCGAAAGTTTGGCGACCGAGATGCTTATCCTGTCCAATAAGAACACTATGATAATAATAAAACTTTCATCTAAAATCAAGCATATTACTGAAAATCAATATAAAAAGATTATTCAATCCCTGAACTTCGATGAACTATCATGCCCTAAATGCAATTCCAAAGGTCTTCATGCACATGCATCTTATAGTCGCTATGTTGACATCTTTAAACGCAGTCATAAAGTCACAATACAAAGATTAAGATGTCCTGAATGCGGTTCTACTCATGCAGTCCTTATTGAGGATATGATTCCCTATTCCATTGCATCTTATGACTTGATTGTTGATGTTTTAGCTGGCATAGACTTTCTTGTATCTTCTCATGCTGCTTATCTTAAAGATAAGTATCTGACTTATCCCTTTGATTATGATTCCTTCTGTGAAATGAATACCAGAAAAAATTACCTTAATTTTTTTATGCTTCTTCACATGACTTTTATATAGTACAGCTCTTTTTGCTGATATTCTTTCCTTATAAATACGAAAGGAGCTGTACTATACATGAAAACTAGTAATAATTCTCCAGCTGACAATGAAGTCACTAAAACCGATACCCCTAATGCGCTCATTTCCGATAATGATCTGCTGAAGTTCTTTAATCTGGAAAGAGAGAACGTTCAGGATTTCTCTATCACCCGCAGAAAGGACGGAATGTATGTCAATATCACCCTTAATAAGGAATGGGTTCAGTGTCCTGTATGCGGACATATGACAAGCAGGGTGAAGGACTATACGGATAAGAAGATAACCCACTCCGTTATGACCAACACTAACTGCTATATCATCTATCACGCTAGGAGATACGAGTGTCCCCACTGCAAGAAGACATTCTACGAAAATAACCCCTTCACTTTTGGAGGAAGACTCTCTGTAGCTACTGTATTCAATGTTCTCAGAGATCTCAAGGCTCCAAATGCAACCTTTACTGATGTCGCTAGAAGATATGGCATATCCGCTACATCTGTTATTAATATTTTCGACAAACATGTCCACATCTCCAGAAGACAGCTTCCTGAATGCCTGGCTCTGGATGAAGTGTATGCCTTCAAGTCTCATGACAGTGATTATGTATGTGTAATCATGGATTACCTGGACAAGAAGATTGTGGATGTACTTCCATCCAGACGCAAGTATGCCCTGCTTAATTATTTCATGCTCATTCCACTGGAGGAGCGTAAGAAAGTAAAATATGTCTCATTTGACATGTGGGAAACATATAGAATCATCACAAAACACGTCTTCCCAAATGCAGTCTGTATAACTGACCACTTTCACGTAATCCAGGAATTAACTCGCAGGGTTGATAGAGTAAGAATTCGTGTTCAGAACAGATTCAGAAAGACTATTAACACCCTTAAACCAAAGAAAAATAATA
>ERZ791865.1164-NODE-1164-length-28227-cov-5.552002_pt1 | contig 28227 bp, 21 predicted proteins | sample MGYA00509942_ERZ791865 | MGnify/ENA primary metagenome ERZ791865 (study PRJEB30046, sample SAMN00792098) | human gut metagenome | study: EMG produced TPA metagenomics assembly of the A metagenome-wide association study of gut microbiota in type 2...
CCGACCGCAAAATGTTTGCGGGCGGTATTAACTGCTCGGCGCAGAACGCCTACGCCGAGATGATCGCCGTCCAGCAGCGGTTCGGTCTGCGTGGCAAGGTGGTGGGCTACCACGGCATCCAGAGCTTTCGTGAGGGTGAGGTCACGCCGGAGCAGGCGTTTGCCATCGGCAAAGAAACCGCGCGGCAAATGTGGGGCGACCGGTATCAAGTGCTCGTTACTGTCCATCTGAACACCGACAATGTGCATTGCCACTTTGTGGTGAACCCCGTGTCCTTCAAGGACGGCGCAAAGTTCAAAAACAAAATCGGCGACCACAAGGAGCTGCGTAAAATCTCCGATGAGATCTGTCGAGAACACGAGCTGTCAGTATTGGAAAACAGCGTTTTTTACTCCAATGGCAAGAAAAAAGAATATTGGGTTCACAAGGCCGGCAAGCAGGCCCACCGGGATATGCTGCGCCGGGATGTGGAGGAAGCACTGGCCAAGTGCGGTTCATTCCGTGAAATTGAATATTACCTGAAATGTTTGGGCTATCGCTTTCAGCGGGACTTCCATTATGCCCACCCCTCCGTCATCATCGACGGCTGGCAGCGCCCTATTCGCATTGACAGCCTTGGGCCACAGTTTAGCAGAGAAGCCATCCGGGAGCGGTGCCTTGAAAACCAGCGGAAGCCGGAGCTGTACGGATACGCCTATCCGCAGTGGAAACGGGCGCCGCTGCTGGCTATCGAGTACCATCTGCGGCAGGCGCAGAGGCAAGATACCGTTACGCTGCTGTTCGAGATTTTCATTGAACTGCTGAAAATCTGCACCGGCAGTAACATTGAAAACACCGACCGCCGCCCTTTATCACCGGCCATGCGGGCGGAGGTACGGAAGCTGGATCAATATCTGGAAGAATACAAGCTCCTTTGCGACCACCGTATTGAGTCGCCAAAGGAGCTTTTGTCATTTCAGGAGGGATTGACCGCCCGGATTTCGGCGCTGGAGGAACAGCGCTATGCCCTGCGCCTGAAGCTGCGCCGGGTGAAATCTCCGGGGGAAGAAGCTGCCCTAAAAGAGCGCTGCAAGGAGATCACAAAAGAGATCGCACCCCTGCGGTGGGAGCGGAAAACGGTTCTGCGTATTGCAGAACACATCCCGAAAATGCAAGAACTTCTGGATGCCGAGCTGAAAACCGAAATGGAACACAACCACCTGACGCGAAAGAAAGAGAGGAAGATTGAACGATGAAACAAACCAACATTGCAGTTTCCAAGCTGCGTCCATTTGAAAATAACCCCTATCAGGTCCGGGACGATGCGGAGATGAACACGCTGATCGAAAGCATACAGACGCAAGGTATTCTCTCGCCGCTGATCGTCCGACCGATTGAAAACACCGATGAATATGAAGTGATTAGCGGCCACCGCCGCTTACACGCCGCACAAAAGGCAGGGATTACCGAGGTCCCTGCCTTAATTTGTGCCCTTGACCGGGATGCTGCTGCCATTGCGGTGGTAGACAGTAATCTGCACCGTGAGCATATTTTGCCATCCGAAAAGGCATTTGCGTACAAACTCAAGTATGAGGCATTGAAACATCAAGGAACTTCGTGCCAAGTTGGCACGAAGTTCCGTACCGATGAGCAAATCGCAGAAAATGCCAATGAAAGTGCAAGGCAAATTCAAAGGTATATCCGCCTGACTTACCTGATTTCTGAATTCCTTGAGAAGATGGATCGGAACGAGATCGCCCTGTCCGTCGGTGTGGAGCTGTCATTTCTTGACGAATCCAGCCAGCGGGAGGTGCTGGAGCAGTGCGCTATCAACGACTGCACCCCGTCCTATTCGCAGGCGTGGCGGATGCACAAGGCCGACCGGGAAGGATTGCTGACCAAGGCAGCCATTCAAACCATTATGTCAGAGGAAAAAGCCAACCAGCGGGAAATGGTGAAAGTTCCCACCTCACGTCTGCGGGAGGTTCTTCCGCAAGGGCTGGATGCAAAGAAAACAGAAGATTTTATCATCAAGGCTTGCGATCATTATCGCAAATATCTCATCCGCCAGCGCAATCGGGATGAAAGATGAGGAGGTGCCCCTATGGAACAATTCATTCAAAAATATCCGTATAATCAACTTTTTGAAAACAATGCCGACTCGCATTTTTATATGAAAATCGGTGGCACGGTTTATGATGTTACGACTCATTATGACCCCAAGGGGCGGCAGTGCGTGTTGGAGCAGTTCAAGGAGCTGCTGCTTCAGAGGGAATGGAGGCAACCGCACAATCGAAAGGAGCAGCCGAAATCAATATAATGGCATATATCCCATTGCTTGATTCGGCTGTCGGAAAGGAGTTAAACGCTATGACAGTCAATAAAAATGCAGACCAGGAAAAAATCACAGCTCTTTACTGCCGCCTTTCGCAGGATGACGGCTTGGACGGAGAGAGCAATAGTATTCAGAACCAAAAAATCATTCTGATGGATTACGCCAAGAAGAACGGCTACCTACACCCGCAATATTTTGTAGATGACGGGATCAGCGGTACGACCTTTGAGCGTCCGGGCTTTCGGGAAATGGAGGCACTGATTGAAGCCGGGAAAGTATCAGCGGTTATCGTCAAGGACCTGTCCCGTTTCGGGCGTGAGCACGTGGAAACCAGCCGGTATTTAGAAATCATCTATCCAACTTTAGGTGTGAAATTTGTCGCCATTCAGGAGCGTGTGGATACCGAAACCGGCGAGGGCACGGAGATGATGCCATTCCACAACATTTTTAACGAGTGGTATGCAGCGCAGACCAGCAAAAAAGTGCGGGCTGTGTGGGCAATGAAGGCGGCCAACGGTAAAAGAAGCAACTTCCGGGTACCATACGGCTACAGGCGTGACGAGCTTGATAAAGAAAAGTGGCTTGTTGATGAGGCTGCCGCTGAGGTAGTACGAAGGATTTACCACCTTTGTCTTGAAGGAAAAGGCCCGGAGCAGATTGCGAGGCTTCTGCAAAAGGAGAAGGTTCTTACCCCTACCGCATATTACTATTCGGTCGGTTCTTCTTCCGCCAATCGTCCTATGCCGAGCGACCCGTATTTATGGAAGGACAGCACCATTGACGCCATCTTGAGCAATCGAAAATACACCGGCTGTATGGTTAATCTGAAAACGACTACCGTCAGCTACAAGGTACACAAACTGATTCGCAAGCCGGAGGAGGAATGGAGCATCGTGCCGAACGCACAGGAAGCGATCATTGACGAAAACACTTGGCTCCGAGTGCAGGAGCTACGCAAAAATAAGCGCCGCCCGACTGCGATGGGGAAAACAAGTCTGTTTTCCGGATTGGTTTTTTGTGCAGACTGCGGTTCAAAGCTCCACTTTTGTGCGGCTAAGAGTTTGAAAGCAAATCAGGAATTCTTTCGCTGTGCCAATTACAAGTCCGGTCGGGGAGAATGCGCAATTCACTATATCCGGAATGTCGTGCTGGAACAAATCGTCTCAGTGGCGGTCAGCGATCTTGCAGATTTCGTCACTTGTCACGAATCATTCTTTCTGCAAATGATTGGAAAGCAACAATCTGCGGGGAAAGATCGGAATATCCGATCTGTTAAATCGGACATCGCTGCCGGAAAACACCGTATCGATGAAATCGACCGGCTGATCACCAAGCTCTATGAGGATAATTTTGCGGGCAAGCTGTCTGATGAGCGTTATTCCCGTATGGCAGTAAAATACGAAAAAGAGCAGGCGGAGCTACTGCAATCCGTCAGTACAAAGGAAAAAGAGCTGGCCGAACTCGAACGGGAGAGCGTGGATATTCGACTTTTGCTGGCAGGACTCAGGGAGTACTCCAGTATGGAAGCGCTCACGCCGGAGGTGGTCAATAAGATCATCAAGCGAATCGAGGTTCACAACAGTGAAACGGTGAACGGACATAAGCGGGTGGGTATTGACATCTACTTTACCGGTGTCGGACTTGTAGACCTTGCAACCATAAAGGAGATGCTTGCTATCGCAGAATCATCAAGGACGTGATCTACCGCAGAAAGAGAAAAGGCCGCAGCCTCCATAACAGAGGTTGCGACCAATCTCTCATAAGAAAATACTTCCTTATGAACGGAAACGGTTGCAGTTTCAGGACTTTTTCGTGGTCCGAGTGTCGAGATTCGAACTCGAGGCCTCTTGAACCCCATTCAAGCGCGATACCAAACTTCGCCACACCCGGATATTCTGTTTTTGCGTCTTCGGAATCGAATCAGCTTGTTTATAATACCACCGCGCGCGGCAAATGTCAACATATTTTTTCAGAAAAAAACCTCTTTTCTTCTTTTGTTTTTTATTGACAAAACTATCCCCCTATGGTAAAATAATTCTTGCGTTTGGGTTGAGCGTACTTTCACACACGGAGAGATGGCTGAGTGGTCGAAAGCACCGGTCTTGAAAACCGGCGATGTGAAAGCATCCGTGGGTTCGAATCCCACTCTCTCCGCCAAACCGCATCATATGGTCCTGCAGAAGTACCCAAGTGGCCGAAGGGGCTCCCCTGCTAAGGGAGTAGGCGGCTTAAAAACCCGCGCGAGGGTTCGACTCCCTCCTTCTGCGCCAAATAGGAAAGCCTTGAAATTGCTAAAAAGCAGTTTCAAGGCTTTTTCCTTTAACTATGGTCCGCTGCCGTGTAGTTTAGGCCCCTATCACCCAAAGTTTCCCTGCGGCCGGATCCCAGCCCGCAGTCTTTCCGCGCCCAGGGTCAATTCCTCTTTTGTCAGCCCGGCATAGCGCAGGATCAGCTCGTTGGTCCGTCTCCCCTGCCGCTCTACCGGAGCTGCATATACGCCGCAGCGAATCAACTCCCGGATTTTTTCATCCGTAAATTGCACGCCGTCAAAGGCAGCGATCAGATTCATGCCGGATGCGCCGCCGCTGATAACAACGCTGCCGCCGAATTGCCCCCGCAGGCAGGCCATCAGATGATCCCGCCGGGCGTGATACTCCCTTTTCATCCGGCGGATATGCTTCTCCAGTGTGCTGTCGGATAAGAAGCTCGCCAGCGCCAGCTGGTAAACCGGGTTCGTATGGTGGTCGGACAGGCGTTTGTGCTCGCACAGGCTCGGCAGCAGCTCCGGCGGCGCGATCATGTACCCCAGCCGCACGGACGGATACAGCACTTTGCTGAATGTGCCCACAGAGATGACCCGCTCCGGGGCCAGCTCAAGCAGCGAGGCGGCCGGCGGCACATCATAATTGAACTCACACTCAAAATTGTCCTCTAAAATGTACGCATCGGCCTGTTCGGCAAACTCTATCAGCGCCAGGCGGCGCTTCATGGGCATGACGGCCTCGGTGGGAAACTGCCGGGCCGGCGAAATCACCATGAGCGCCGGTTTCCCGTCCGCCGGAAGGTTCGCCGCATCCATACCCAGCTCATCCACTGGAAAGGCCCGGACACGCTCCGTATGGTATGCCAGCAGCTGCCGCAGCAAAGCGGGTGCAGGATCTTCTATCCACGCCTCCCCTCCCTGCCCCAGCAGGCACTCCGCTGCCAGGGAAATGGCCTGTTTTGCGCCGCTGGTAATGAGTATCTGCTCGGGCGTGCAGCAGATCCCCTGGTTTTTCAGTAAATAACCGCACAGAGCCTGCCGCAGCTCCGGGCGGCCCTGGGGCGTGTCATATCCCAAGGCGGCAGCGGGTATATCCAGCATGGCGGCGGAAACCGCCTTGTTCCATTTCGCCCGGGGGAACAGCTCCAGCGCCGGCTGCCCGTTATCGAAGTTGATCACTCCCTCCGGGATCACCAGGTCAAACAGCGCTGAGGCCTGCCTCTGCCTTACCTGTGGGCGGGCGGTGCGCCGCTTCATTCCCTCCTCCACATAGAACCCCGACCCCATTGCGCTGCGCAGCACACCGTCTGCCACAAGGAGGTCGTAGGCGGCCAGCACCGTGTTCTTGGAGACCCCCAGCTCGCGGCTCAGCTCCCGGTAAGGCGGCAGCGCTTCCCCGGCGGCCAGCTCTCCCCGCAGGATCTTCTGCCGGACGGCGTAATAGATCTGCTTGGTATAGGTTCGTTTGGCCGATCGGTCCAGTGAAATGTACAGCATGTCGGCGCCTCCAATTGACCCAATAAATTTATCTCAAAATTGCATCTTTTATTTGTTCAATAATGTGGTGTAATAGTACCATAAAAATTGGCTCCGTACAAGAGCAAAGGAGATGCATCCATGAAAAAGCCGCTTTATCAGCCCTATGCGCTGGCCACGATTTTCTGCTGGTCCCTGGCGTTTGTGTTCACCCGCATGACCCTGTCGTACTTTTCCGCCGCATCCCTGGGTTTTCTGCGATACCTGGTCGCGTCGGCGGCGCTGATCGTCATTGCTGTCATCAAAAAGATAAAGCCGCCGAAGCCGGCGGACTGGCCGCTGTTCCTCGTCAGCGGATTTTTCGGTTTTTTTCTGTATATGATCGCGTTCAATAAGGGTCTGTCCTCCGTCCCGGCGGCCACGGCCAGCGTGGTCAATGCCACCGTCCCGGTGGTCACGGCTCTCATCGCCGGCGTGGTGTATCGGGAAAAGGTCCGGGGCTTCCAGTGGGTCGCCGTTGTCATCGAGCTCATCGGCATAGCGGTGCTCACGGTAATGAGCGGCGGCCTGACCCAAAGCGGCGGCCTGGTCTGGCTGTTTTTGGCGGCGCTGTCCCTGAGCACTTATAACATCCTGCAGCGAAAGCTGACAAAGAAATATACCGCCATGCAGGCCTCCACCTACAGCATTTTCGCCGGGACCCTTATGCTGGCATTCTTCTCCCCCACTGCGTTCCGGGAATTGGCCGCCGCTCCCGCGGCGCAGTATATCTATGTGGCCCTGCTGGGCGTGTTCCCCAGCGCCATCGCCTATGTTTCCTGGTCCGTGGCGTTCTCCAAGGCAGAGCGCACCTCCCAGGTCAGCAATTTCACCGTGCTGACCCTGTTTTTTACCAGCCTGCTGGGCATCCTGATCCTGGGCGAAACGCCCAACGCCGCCACACTGGTGGGCGGTGGCATCACCCTGGCGGGCGTGCTGCTGTTCAACTACGGCGCCGCGTGGCTCGGAAAGCGCCGCCAGGCGGCAAGCATCCAATAAGCACGCAAAAACAGGAGCCCTGACCGCGCGTCAGGGCTCCTGTCCTTTTTATTCCGCCCAGGTAAGTGCCGGATTATGCATGCTGTAGAGATACCTCTGCGCGTCCCCATCCTGCCCGTACAGTCCGCAGAATACACCCCGGGCATACTCCAGGCCCTTCTCGGAGTAGATCTCCACCAGGGTCACCCCGTCGGACAGCCCCGGATCCTTCCAGGCAATGGCCAGCTTGCCGTCCTGCAGCGCCATGGACATGGACTCAAAATCATATCTCGAGTCCCAGTCGACAGGATTGTACCGGCCCATGAGCGCGTCCCTATCTACCTCCTCATCCTCCCAGCCATAGCGTATGCCGTCCAGGGCAGCCATGGAATACATGTCTGGCATATAGCAGGTAAATACCTTCTCCAGGCCGCTCTCGCCATCCTGCAGCACCGTCAGCTGCTTGCCAACGGCCACGGCATAGAACCCTATTTCCCTGTTCACCTGCATGATGTCCTTATAGGTCCACTGGTTCACGACCTCTTCGCCGCTCGGGTAGTAGTAGCGCTCCTCCCACTGGTGTTCGCCCAGTTTTCCCTCTATGGGGAGGGTCTGCAGCAGGGTAAAATCATCGCCCCGGAGCACCTGCAGCGTCATCTGCCCGTCCTCCTCAAAAAACAGCAGCAGCTTATCCCCATCGGGACTGGCGGACAGCTTCGTCACATGCTGCTTTTCGATGTCCAGCGGATACACCAGGTCCAGCCGCCTTTGGGATTTCTCATCTCTGACCAGCCACAGGCCGTAGCCCTCCGGCGCCCAATCGGTCTGGGGATGCGCATCGGCTTCAAATCCGGCTGTCACCACCGCCCCGCCGGTCACCGCCACAGCCATGGAGGAAAAGCCTCGTTCGGTCTGGTATTCCCCGTTCACATAGTACCGCAGTCCGTCACTGGTGCTGCAGGCAGAGATCGTAACGCTGTCGCCCGGGTCCACCGGGATCTGCAGCACTGGGAAATCCCGGTACTCGCCATTTTCCTTCACATCCTGGGATGTAAGCATGCCGTTTGAGCCCCCATAGCTCAGGCACAGTTCGTAGCTCTGAGCAAAATCCGCCAAATCGATCGTCACCTCATCCCCCGAGCTCTGTATATGCTGGCGCAGATATGCCAGCAGCTCCGGCGTTTCCGGGAGCAGACGACAGATGGTGTAGGGGGCAGACGCACCGATGGGGTCCCACTGATAGTCGATCTTCTGTCCGTAAGTGGTCTTTGTCACCCGGCTCTCCGTGCCCAGGTCATGCTCCGTGGTCCACAGCACCCGGTTGTGGAGCAGGTCGTACTCCGTCATGTGCAGCCCCTGGGCCACGGATTCATCCCCCCGGGCCACGATGTTGGTAAACTCCACCTGCTCCTGGGTCCGGCACATCCAGACTGTCACCGCGGTGAAGCCGCCCAACGACAGCAGAAACAGAACCAGTGTCATGGCAATGACTCGTTTCATGTCTCTCCCTCCTCCGTCAGATCCCGGATGGTCTTTTGGATCCGGTCGCCCCGGTAGTCATAGGTCCGCTTGATGTAGCTCATCAGATCCTCCCCGGCGTCCTCCAGCTCGTCGACGGTGTGGTCGCCCACGATCCGTCCCTCCCGCAGCAGCACCGCCCGGGAGATGAAATCCTTCACCTCCTCCAGCAGGTGGGTGGACAGGATCACCGTCTCCTGTTCCGTGAGAATGCCCAGCAGCACCTTGTAAAAGTCCTCCCGGTTAAAGATGTCGTTGCCGGCGAAGGGCTCATCCATGAGGATGTAGTCCGCCCCCTGGGACAGGGCCAGCACCACCTCAAACTGGTTCTGCATGCCCACGGAATAGCTCCGCAGGGCCTTGTCCATGGGCAGGCTGAAAAAGTCCATCAGCGCCGCAAAGCGCTTGTCATTGAACCGGGGAAAATGCTCCCCGTAGAACTCCCGGTGCGCCTTGGGCGAGAGCCGGGGGAAGAAGCTGTGCTCGCAGGTGGCAAAGCTGAGCCGGGCGATGTTGCCGCAGCCGATGGCCTCCCCGTCCAGGGTCACCTCTCCCTTGTGGCCTATAAGACCCAGGATGCACTTCATCAGCGTGGTCTTGCCCGCGCCGTTTTCGCCGAACAGGCCCACGATCTGCCCCGGCGCAAAGGCCACGGACACATCCTGCAGGGCGGCCTTTTTTCCATATACTTTTGTGATGTTTTTCAGTTCCAGCATGGTCTGTCCCTCCTCAACTAAACCGCAGGCAGCTCTCCGGCGTTATGAACCGCCAAATGATGTAATACACGCCCAGCAGTGCCGCGCACAGCATAGCGCCGTACACAAAATATCTCGCCGGCGCCCGCAGCACATAGTCCAGAAGCGGTTTCCTTCCCTCCGGCAGCCGGCGCATGAGATACAGGCTCCGGCTCCCCCGGCTGAAGCTGCCGTACAGCAGCACCGCCCACACGGCGGTAATGAACGCGAAGTATACCAGCAGCCACAGGGCGCAGCCCTCATAGTCCGTAAAGGGCGCGATCCTCGCCCAGGGATCAATGACTTTCTTCCTTGTCACGCTGTCATAGGTGAACAGCGACTGGTAATCCCGGGAATACTTGGTGGCAAACCAGAGCATAGAGCCCGTCAGGCCGCCGATGAACGCGCCGTTGAGGCTGGATAAGGTGCTGCCCGGGTCCACATTGGGCGGCAGCAGGCTCTCAATTCTGCCCCGCATCCAGGAATTCTTCATCCTCGTCGCCTCCCTTCCAGCTGTAGATGGTAAGCCCAATGACAACGGCCTGGGCCACTGCGAGCATAATATGGTACCCGGAGTTTTGAACATCCACGCACCAGCCCGCCGCAGTCAGTATCACAGCGATGGCCAGTGCAATGCCGCCGAGCTTCTCCCGCCAGCCCTTCACCGCCACGTCCACGCAGCCCACGGCGCAGGCCGCCAGCGCCACGGCGTGGCTGACCCAGGCCAGGGCGTCTCCCACCGGCAGGAGATTATGCAGCAGAGCACTCCCGTAATAGGCCAAAATCAGGCTCTGTGGACCGATGACATGGGGCTCCGACATACTTTTCGCCCGCAGGGTCATCACCCCAAAGACCACCAGCGCCGCAAAGGCCCAAAGGAGCAGCAGCATCATGAAGTCATACACCACCCACAGCAGGCAGGCGGTGCCTTCCCGCACCTGCAGCCGGCGCATGGTGTACCCGGTCTTTGCGCCCTTTCCGCCGCCGCTCCTGGCCAGGAGAAAACACAATCCGCCCAGGCCCAGGGCCAGCGGCACAGCCATCTTACTAGCTTTGGGCAGCTCCGACAGGGCCAGGTCGTCCTCATAGGTCTGACCCCTGCCGACCTCGTCATAATAATGAACGGTGGTGCTGCCCGTCGTCAGATACAGCAGCACACCCGCCAGGGCCACGGAAACCACTATCACCGCCAGCCCCTTCCAAAAGCTGCTCCGGGCCGCCAGGCCGAATACAGACAAATATCGCTTCATCCTTCTTCCTCCTCGTCATACAGCCGCCGCAGCAGCTCCACGGCCTCCTCTTTTTTAAGGCCCATGCGCTTCATGGCCGCCACCGTCTCCTGCACCTCCGTGTGAAACAGCTCCTGTCGGATGTGCTCCACCTGCCCGGACGATGCCGTAATGTGGCTGCCCGCCCCGGGCCGGGACTGGATCAGCCCCTCCTCCTCCAGCTGCCGGTACGCCTTCTGTACCGTGTTGGGATTCACCGCCAACGTGGCGGAGAGGATCCGCCGGGACGGCAGCTCGTCCCCATTCTGCACAGTGCCCGCCGCAAGCCCCTGCTTCACATGGCGGATCATCTGCAGGTAGATGGGCACCCCCTCTACGCTGTGGAAATTCTCAAATGAGATCATGGCATCCTGGCACCTCCCGTCTAAAATAAAATTGTACTACGCGCATAATACAGTTTCTGTCTGTATTATACGCATAGTACAGTTCTCTTGTCAATACGTTATTCAGAAAAATTTTACCGCCGCTCCACCAGGGCCACAGCGTGGGCGGCCATGCCGCTGCCGTCGCCGGTAAAGCCCAGGCCCTCCTCGGTGGTGGCCTTCACCCCCACCTGTTCGGCGTCAATGCCCAGCGCAGCGGCGATATTCCGGCGCATCTGCGCCCGATAGGGTGCCAGCTTCGGTGCTTGAGCCAGGATGGTGGCGTCGATATTCACCACGGTGACGCTCCGCTTTTTAAGCTCTCCGGCCACTCTCTGCAGCAGCACCAGGCTGGAAATGCCCCGAAACTCCTCGCTGCTGTCCGGAAACAGGCAGCCGATGTCCTCCAGCCCCGCCGCGCCCAGCAGGGCGTCCATAACTGCGTGGACCAGCACGTCCGCGTCGGAGTGTCCGTCCAGTCCTTTTTCATAGGGGATGTCCACCCCGCCCAGAATCAGCTTCCGCCCGGCCGCCAACCGGTGTACGTCATAGCCGTGGCCGATCCGCAGGTTTGTCATGCTCTCCCCTCCCGGTCCTTCAAAATCGCCTCCGCCACAATGAGATCCAGGGGCCGGGTGATCTTGATATTCTCCCCGTCTCCGGGCACCAGCTGCACCTGCTTGCCCAGCCGCTCCACGGCGGCGCAGTCGTCGGTGATATTCACCCCGCAGGTAATGGCCGACTGCAGGGCGGCCTTTAAAAGCTCCGCCTGGAACACCTGGGGCGTCTGCACGGCAAACAGGGTCGCCCGCTCCGGAGTGGAGCGCACCACGCCGTTTTCGTCCGCCGCCTTGATGGTGTCCGTCACCGGCACCGCCGGGGCCGAGGCATTGGTGGTCTGGGCGCTCTCCACCACCGCGTCAAACAGCGCCGGGGTGATCAGCGGCCGGGCCCCGTCGTGTACGGCGATGAGCTCCGCCCGGCTGTCCGCCGCCAGGGCTCCCGCCAGCACGGATTCCGTACGGGTCTCGCCGCCCCGCACCACCTTCACCGGCTTGTGAAGCCCGCACTTTTTGCACAGGTCCGCCAGGGGCATCATCAGATCCTCCCGGGTCACCAGGATGATCTCGTCCACCCGCTCCGCCGCGTCCACCGCCCGGAGGGTGTGCTCCAGCACCGGCCGATCCCCCAGGGGCAGGAGGAGTTTGTCCTGTCCCATGCGCTCCGAGCGGCCCGCGGCCACCACCACAGCCGTGCAGAATGCCCGGCCGGGCTTGCGCAGACCCCGAATTTTATCCAAAAGCTTTCCCATGCAGCAGCCTCCCATTTTTAGGAATCCTCAGGCGCCGAATCGCGCCATAGCTTCATTAAACTTCATCGCCAGTGTACCACAACAGCAGTCCATTTGCAACAAAAGGCTCCCGACCGAAATCGGGAGTCTTTTGTCTTTTCATTAGTCGTATTGCTCATAGGGAGTCCGCGGACCCATCCAGCCGATATTTACTTTTCCGTCTGAATAATTATAGAAAACCTGTGAGTTTTCTCTGATGCCGTCATCCGCCAGCAAATCATATGCGCCGTCCATATCCAAATCCACGATTCCAAATCCATTCGTCAAATAATAGGATGGCATACGCAAAATGATCTCAGCAGCAGTCTGTCCAGGCCACTCACCTTCCACCTCTCGATAGAAGAACAGGTCGCCGTTTTCCCCCTTTTTCACAAAGGTCTCCTCAAATCCGAATAGAGGCCGCTCTGTGGGTTTTCCATCCCCAGGGTACACATATTCTTGGTGGTAGATCTCCGATTTCAGCTCTGTAAATTTTCCCTTATTGGTACGGTCGTCATAGGTAAAATCCGCCTGCATGGTCCGCCAAACAATCCTGTTGCCATCGATCAGATTAGCAGCATCTACATCTTGGCTCCATGTTTCCTCGTAAAATTGTAGCCGCATATACTGCCCTTCCCAGGATACCAGTGCCCAATCATAGTCACCCATGTAGCCAGGATAAGTATACAGCACCTCAACTTCCGCGTCCTTTACGGTAATAAAATGTTTGTTTTCCTGCCACTTGCGGCTGAGCTCCACACCCAGTACGATGAGTGCCGCCGCCACGACCACCACCAGGGCGGTGATGAGCCGCCGGATGTCCCGCCGTTTTTGCTGCACCGCGTCCTTGGAAATTTCCACCACCGCCTGCAGGCTCTCATCGGTCTGCACGGTCTCATCGGTCTGCACGGTCTCGTTCTTCTTTTCTTCTGTCATAGGCTGCTCCCTTTCTTCCGCCGTGGGCACCCGGCAGCGCAGCAGCTCTCCAATGCTGACGGACAGCGCCTCCGCCAGCGGCTCCAGCAGGGTCACATCGGGGTAGCTAAGCCCGCGTTCCCATTTGCTGACGGCCTTGTCCGTCACATGAAGCTTGTCGGCAAGCTGCACCTGGGTCATGCCCAGCTCTTTTCTTTTTTCGGCAATGTATGCGCCGAAGGTCTGTTTGTCCATAGGTGTCACCTCGCCTTCATCATAGCGGTAGAGTTATTATTTGGCAACCGACTGGCGGTAGAGTGCGAAAAAAGGGGCGGACAGCGCCGTCCGCCCCTGCAAAAAGCCGGTTTATCTTCTGTTGTGGGGATACCAGATCTTCTGCTTCTCCGCCTCCCGGATCAGCTCCTCCCGGAAGTCGGGATGGGCGATGGAGATGAGCTTTTCCGCCCGTTCCCATACGCTGAGACCCTTGAGGCACACGCAGCCGTATTCCGTGACCACATACATGGTGTTCACCCGCGTATCCGTGACCACGGATCCGGGCTGGAGGGTGGGCCGAATGCGGGAAGAACGGGTGCCGTCCTTATTCTCGTGGGTAGAGGACAGGCAGATGAAGCTCTTGCCGCCCTTGGACAGATACGCGCCCAGGACGAAATCCTGCTGGCCGCCGGCGCCGGAGATCTGCTTGATGCCCGCCGTCTCGCCGTTCACCTGGCCATAGAGGTCCACATCCACAGCGTTATTGATGGAGATAAAATTGTCCAGCTGCGCCACGGTACGGATGTCGTTGGTATAGCTGATGGGCGCCGCCATACAGGCGGGGTTATCATCCAGGTAATCATAGAGCTTCTGGGTACCGGCGGCGAAGGCATAGACCTGGCGGCCCCGGTCCAGATTCTTGCGCATACCCGTGACCTTGCCCGCCAGAGCCAGGTCCACGTAGGCATCCACATACATCTCCGTATGTACGCCCAGGTCCTTCAGGTCGGACTCGCACAGCATGGCGCCCACGGTGTTGGGCATGCCGCCGATGCCCAGCTGTAGGCAGGCGCCATTGGGGATCTGCTCCACAATGAGCTTGGCCACGGCCTTATCCACGTCGGTGGCAGGGTTGGAGGGCTGGATGCCCATGGGATCGTTGCGCCCCTCCACAATCATGTCCACCTCGGAGATATGGATGCAGTTGTCAAAGCCGCCCAGGCACCGGGGCATATTCCGGTTGACCTCCACAATGACCACCTTGGACTTCTCGATGACCGCCCGCAGATGGGACGCGGAGAGGCCGAAGTTAAAGTAGCCGTGCTTATCCATAGGCGTCACCTGGAACATGGCCACATCCGGGGGGGTGATATGGTCGGTATAGTACCGGGGCAGCTCAGAATAGCGCATAGGCTCATGGAAGCCTGCGCCGCTGGCAATGTGGTGGCGCTCCACCGCGCTCATGTGGTGGGAATTGAAAATAATATGATGGACCGGGTCTTCAATGTCAAAAATGGCCGGCTTCCACAGGCTGATGCCGCCCCGGACCTTTACATCCTCCAGCTCCGGTGCCCGCCGGGCCAGGGCCTCGTCCAGCACCCGGGGATGAATGGCGCAGAATCCGTAGTCCACCCAATCGCCGGACTTGATGACCTTCACCGCTTCGTCCGCCGTGGTCAGCTTTTGCCGGTACATTTCCATGTAATCCATTGCTTTGTTCCTCCTCCATGTCTTTGATGTGTCCTCATCACACCTTTTTTACATTATAGCACCGCAAATCAGCAAAAAAAAGTGTCTTTGTGAAAATAATGTCACTTTGTCGGATTGCCTAATTTTTGTCAATAATTTCCGTCACAGGTTGTAAGGGTCTGCGGGTCACGGCCCTATCCGCCCGGTGCGCCGGGCAGGAAAAAAGCCGAGCGCTTTCCGCACTCGGCTCTCGGTATGATCTTGCAATTTCTCACCGCAGACGGCGGAGGGTCTCAAGGACCAGGTTCCAGGTGCGCTGGACGGAGGAAATATACATCCGCTCCCGAGGCGTATGGATCTGGTTCACCTCCGGGCCCATGGATACAGCGTCCAGGCCGGGGAGCTTATCGGCCAGCATGCCGCACTCCACACCGCCGTGCAGTACCTCTATCTTGGGGGCGTGGCCATACTGCTCTGTGAACACCTCTACGATCAGAGAGCGCAGAGGAGAATCCTCCCGGAACTCCCAGGCCGGGTAGCTGCCGCTGACAGACATCTTGCCGCCCAGCAGGTCACACAGCAGCTCCAGCTTCTGCAGAAGCATCTCCTTCTGCGTGTTCATATTGCTGCGCACGCAGAAGGTGGCCACCACGGAATCCGCCTCCGTGGTGAGAATGCCCAGGTTCAGAGAGGTCTGGACCAGGCCCTCTACCTCCCTGCTCCGCTCCAGCACACCGTTGGGAGCGCACTGCAGCAGGGCCAGGACCCGGTGGGTGGAGTCAGCGTCCATGGGCAGAACATCACTCCGGCAGGGTGTCACGGCGACGGTAATATCACTGTCGGCCACAGCAAACTCTCTGCGGAAGATCTTCTCCATCTTTTGGCAGATAACCGTTGTCTTTTCCGCATCCGCCACGGTCAAAACAGCGCTGGCAGCGACGGGAATGGCGTTATCCTTACCGCCGCCGGAGAGCGTGACCAGGCGGCCGCTGTTCTCCTGCAAAAATGCGTACAGGATCCGGCCCAGCAGCGCCATGGCGTTGGCCCGGCCCCGGTCGATGGCAGCGCCGGAATGGCCGCCCAAAAGGCCGGAGACGGTGATTTCCACCGTTTCTCCCGGGAAGGCATCCCGCTTTACGGGCACTGCAATATCAACCCTGGCAGCACCGGCGCATCCGGCGGTGATCTCACCCTCCGTCTCGGAGTCCAGGTTCAAAAGCAGGCGGCTCTTAAGGCCCGACAGGTCGATGCCGGTGGCACCCTTCATCCCGACCTCCTCGTCCACCGTAAGCACGACCTCCAGGGGCGGATGGGGAATATCGTGGCTATCCAGCAGGGCCAGGCCCATAGCCACGGCGATGCCGTCGTCTGCGCCCAAGGTGGTGCCTTCGGCGTAGATCACATCCCCGTCCACCACCAGATCCAGACCCTCACGAGCCATGTCCTTGGTGCAGCCCGGAGCCATTTCGCAGACCATGTCCATGTGTCCCTGGAGCATCACGGCGGGGGCGTTTTCATAGCCCGGGGTGCCGGGCTTGCAGAGAATCACATTCCCCAGCGCGTCCTGCTGCACCGCAAGGCCCCGCTCGCGGCCAAACTGCACCAGATAATCGCTGAGGGCCTGTGTGTTGCCGCTGCCGTGGGGGATACGGCACAGCTCCTCAAACCAATGAAGTACCCCACGAGGCTCCAGGCCTTCCAATACTGCCATAACTTTTCCTCTTTTCTTTTATTTTTTTGCAAGTATTGTTTTTCCTTCTTTGCCGATCTTTACCGGTTTTCCGTCAGGTGGCGGGCCACATACACGCCGCTGGCAGAGGCATGGGACAGGGAGTGGGTGATGCCGCTGCCGTCGCCGATGACATACAGGCCCTTGCAGCAGCTCTCCAGATTCTCGTCTACGGCCACCTCCATATTATAGAACTTCACCTCGACGCCGTAGAGGAGGGTATCATCGTTGGCGGTGCCGGGGGCGATCTTATCCAAGGCGTAAACCATCTCAATGATGCCGTCCAGCAGGCGCTTAGGCAGCACCAGGCTCAAATCCCCCGGGGTCGCCTTGAGGGTGGGGGTCACCAGGCCCTCGTCAATGCGCTTTTGGTTGCTGCGGCGGCCCCGGACCAGGTCACCGAAGCGCTGGACGATTACACCGCCGCCCAGCATATTCGACAGGCGGGCGATGCTCTCGCCGTAGCCGTTGCTGTCTTCAAAGGGCTCGGAGAAATGCTTCGCCACCAGCAGGGCGAAGTTGGTATTCTCGGTCTTCATGGCGCTGTCTTCATAGCTGTGGCCGTTTACGGTTACGATGCCGTTGGTATTTTCATTGACCACAATGCCGTTGGGGTTCATGCAGAAGGTGCGGACATTGTCCTCAAACTTCTCCGTGCGGTAGACGATCTTGCTCTCATAGAGCTCGTCGGTGAGGTCGGAGAACACAACGGCCGGAAGCTCCACCCGAACGCCCAGGTCCACACGGTTGCTCTTGGTGGGGATTTGCATTTTCTTGCAAACGGCCTGCATCCACTTGCTGCCGCTGCGGCCCACGGAGACGATGCACCGGTCGCAGTCCATCTCCCCGGCGGCGGAGGTCACCCGATAGCCTCCCTCCGGCAGAGCCGAAAGATGCTCCACAGGGGTATCAAAGTAAAAGGTCACCTTGTCCTTCAGGTGGTCATAGAGATTTTGCAGGACCACGAAATTGATGTCGGTGCCCAGATGACGGACGGAGGCATCCAGCAGGTTCAGCTTGTGCTGGATGCAGAGCTTCTTAAACTGCGTCCCGGCGGTGGAATAGAGCTTTGTGCCCTGGCCGCCGTAGCGCATATTGATGCTGTCCACATAGCGCATCAGCTCCAGAGCCTTATCCTTGCCGATGTGCTGGTGGAGTGTGCCGCCGAAATCATTGGTGATGTTATACTTCCCGTCGGAAAAGGCGCCTGCGCCGCCGAAGCCGCTCATAATGGAGCAGCTCTTACACTTGATGCAGGTCTTGACCTTGTCGCCGTCGATGGGACAGTGACGCTTTTCCAGGCTGTGGCCCGCCTCAATGACCGCAATGCGCAGGGAAGCATCCCGCTCCGTCAGCTCGTAGGCCGCAAAAATGCCGCCGGGGCCCGCGCCAATAATGATAACATCGTAATTCATATCCGTTCCTCCTGCATATACCGGCCGCGGCATTACGTCCCACGATACCTGGTATAAGTATTGTTTATGTTTCCTTTTTCTCAATAAGCCCGAATTATTATAACAAATATTCAGCGTATGTCAAGGAAAAAAACTGGCACGCTGTCCTGTTCCCATTATATATCCTCCCGTGGGCCGGGCCGAAGCCCCTGCCCCAGAGATTCCAGGGTGATAGCCCCGGCGGACAGCTCCGTAAGCCGCTGCTGCAGCCCCTCAAAGCCCCCCTCCGGCATAGAGACCGTGATGGTAACATCCGCGCCGTAATCAATGCTGTCCACCAGGCCGCTAAGCGCGGCGATGTCCAGCTTTATCCGCTCCAAAAGGCTGTAGTCGCAGTGAAGCCGCCCCCGGCTCCACAGGCGCAGGGTGGAGACTCCCGCGGCGGCCAGAGCGTCCCGGGCGGCCTTGCCGTAGGCCCGGGTCAGGCCTCCGGCCCCCAGCAGAATACCCCCGAAATACCGGGTGACCACGCAGCACATATTGCCCACGCCCTCCCGCTGAAACACGTTGAGCATGGGCTGGCCCGCCGTGCCCTGAGGCTCGCCGTCATCGCTGTAGCGGAGGATGTTATCTCCCAGGATATAGCACCAGCAGTTGTGCCGGGCGTCATGATACTTCTTTTTGGCGGCGCGGATGCGCTCCTGGGCCTCCTCCTCGGAGGAGACGGGCCAGACCTGGCCGATAAACCGGGAGCGCTTTTCTGTAAACTCGCTCTGGGCGGCGGAAAAGGGAATTTTCTGCATCACTCCCAGTCCTCCTTTTCCTCCTGCCAGCCCTCAATATAGGGCTTCATCTGGCCCAGGACCTTGGGCGTGCAGACCGCCACCACAGTGATGGTCTGCTCATATTCCACGGACTCCACCTTGGCCTCCCGGTACAGGCCGTCCAGCATCCCCGCCTTGTCATAGGGTAGGTGGATCGTCACCCGGCGGGTGCCCTTATCCAGCTTTTTGTCCACCGCCTGGAGAAGCCGGTCTATGCCCTCGCCGGTCCTGGCGGAGATATACACGCTGTCCTCCTCCCGGGGCAGAGCGCCGGAAAAGGCCAGGTCGCACTTGTTATACACCCGCAGACAGGGAATATGATCCGCTTTCAGCTCCCGGATGAGGCTATCCACCACCTGGGCCTGCTGGACCCACTGAGGGTTGGACAGGTCAATGACATGGAGCAGCAGGTCTGCGTACTCCAGCTCCTCCAGAGTAGCCTTGAACGCCTCCACCAGCTGGTGGGGCAGCTTGCGGATAAAGCCCACCGTGTCAGAGATGACCACATCCAGAGTGTCGCTGACGGTGAGCAGGCGGGTGGTGGTATCCAGGGTGTCAAAAAGGCGGTTGTTGGCGGGGATGCCCGCACCGGTGATGGCGTTTAGGAGGGTGGATTTCCCGGCGTTTGTGTAGCCCACGATGGCCACCACCGGGATCTCGTTTTTCATCCGGCGCTGGCGCTGGGTATTGCGGACCCGGCGCACCTCCTCCAGCTCCTCCTTGAGCTTGTCGATCTTCCGGTGGATGTGGCGGCGGTCCGTCTCCAGCTGGGTCTCGCCCGGGCCCTTGGACCCGATAGGCCCCTTGCCGCTGGTGCCCGCCTGGCGCTCCAGATGCGTCCACATGCCGATGAGCCGGGGCAGCAGATACTGGTACTGGGCCAGCTCCACCTGCAGGCAGCCCTCCTTGGTCTTGGCCCGCTGGGCGAAAATATCCAGGATCAGACCGCTGCGGTCGATGACCTGCACACCCAACAGCTCCGTGAGCACGCGGATCTGGGACGGCGACAGGTCGTTGTCAAAGATGACCAGAGTGGCGCTCTCCAGGGTCACCATGGTCTTGACCTCCTCCACCTTGCCCTCACCAATGAAGCTGTGGGGGTCGGGCTTTTCCCGGCTCTGGAGGATGCTGCCCACCACCTGGCCCCCGGCGGTCTCCACCAGAGCGGCCAGCTCCTGCAGGCTCTCCTCGTCGGTGCTGTCCTCCCGCAGGACGGGGGAGCGCAGGCCCACCAGCACCGCCAGGTCCCGTTTATTCTCTTGCAGTTGTGTGCATTCCATAGCGTAACCTCATTTGAAGAAATATCTTATATAGTATACCATAAGCGGTATAAATGTACAACAGCCGATAAAAAAGCCTCGCAGAGTTTACCGCCCGCAGGCGGTAAAACAGTCAGATCATTTTTCACCGCGACATGTGCGTGGGGAAAAATACCTCTCAGGCGAGAAGTAGTGGAATTTGTGCGCCACCGGCGCACAAATTATGCGCGCAGCAGACTGCAAATCTCTTGTCGGAAAAATCCAAGGGATTTTTCGACAGCAAAAAAGCCCCGCACCGAATCGGTGCAGGGCTTGGTGTTCTGACAAATTACTTGTCCAGGCCGAAGCGCTTGTTGAACTTGGCCACGCGGCCACCGGTGTCCACCAGCTTCTGTCTGCCCGTAAAGAACGGGTGACACTTAGAGCAGACTTCTACGCGAATATCCTTCTTCGTAGAACCTGTCTCAATTACATTACCGCAGGCGCATTTAATAGTAGTCTGCTGATAATTGGGATGGATTCCTTCCTTCATTGCTCTGGTTCACCCCTTTCCGGTACACAAGTCCCCTGAAATCTCAAAGGCAAATCACATGATAACACACATAGCCGCAAAATGCAAGCATTTTTTGCGGAAGTTTCTCCGTTTTCACTCACAGTTCCACCTGGGCACCGGTGGAGAAGAAATACAGCACCCGGCGGCACACCGGCTCCTCCAGCACCCGGCTCAGCGCCAGGCTGTAGGCCTCCAGCTGAGCCCGGTAGCGCTCCGCCCGGTCCGCTTCCTCGCCGGGCTGCAGCCGGTCTGTCTTGAAGTCCGCCACCACCAGGCCCTCCGCCGTGCGGAAGCATGCATCCGCCACGCCCTGGAGCATCATCTCCTCCCCCTGCACCCGGGGATCATACACCGATGCCGGCACCAGCAGGGCAAACCGGAACTCCCGCCACACCTGTTCGGACCCGCGCATCTGCCGGCAGAGGTCGGATGCCAGGAATTTCGCGATCTGTAAAGCATGGATGCTTTCCCCCTGCTCCGGGGTCAGCAGCCGCCGCTCCACCAACGACTGCACAAATTCCTGCACCGCATCGGGCCGGGCCGGGGTGTCCAGGGGCAGATACTGCATCACCAGGTGCATGGCGGTGCCCCGCTCCGCCGGGGTGAGGCCCCGCCGCTCCTGCATGAATTTCGGCACGGCAAACTCCATCTGCGCCGGCAGACGCTGCGCGGCCCCCTCGGCGATCTGCTGATCCAGCTCCCGGCCCTTGAGCTGGGTAGCGGTGATCTTGGTGGGGATGCGGGCCGCCGCTAAGTGGGCATATTCTCCCTGCAGCAGCTGGGGATAAAAGGCCGGCTCGCCGGATCTCTCCCCTTCCCGCACCCGGGCGGCGGCAGGTGCGGCGGGGTTTTCGTGGAGATACACCCGCCAGCCCGCAGCGCTCTCCCGCGCGGCGGGCGCGGTGCCGGCCCAGGCGTGGATCGCCCCAGCCTCGGTGCTGCACAGAAGCGCCTGCAGCACCCAGTCGCCCATGGTCTTGGCGCTGCGCACCACCTGGGGCGGCACGGGCAGCTCCGTCAGGGCCGAGAGCTTCTGCACATGGCTGCGGGCGTTTTTCAGGCAGTCCACCAAAATCAGCTTTTCCTTGGCCCGGGTCATGGCCACATACAGCAGGCGCATCTCCTCGGAGAGCATCTCCTTTTCCATCTCCTGGGCCAGGGCGATCTTGGAGATGGTGGGATAGCGCACCCGCCGGGCCGTGTCCACCCGCTCCGTTCCCAGACCCAGGCGGGGATGCACCAGCACCGGGCTGGTCTGATCCGCGCCATTGAACTTATGGTTCAGGTCGCAAAGAATTACCACCGGGAACTCCAGTCCTTTGGACCGGTGGATGCTCATGATCTGCACGCCCCCGCCGCTCTGCTCCGAGGCGATCTGCGGCTCCTTCCCTCGGGCCATAAGGCTGCGGAGATAGTCCGTCAGCTCGAAAACCGTGATTTTCCCCTGTCCGGCCAGGTTGGATGCGTAGCGGCACAGGTTCAGCAGGCGGCTGCGGCGCAGCTCTCCGTCCTCCATAGCGCCGAAAACGCCCAGCAGATGCAGCCTGTCATAGATCTGCCAGAGCAGCTGGTCGGCGGGCAGCTCTGCCGCCAGATCCCGCAGCTGCTGCAGCTGCGTCAGGAAATCCTGCACCGGCTCCTCCGGGCAGGCGCAGCAGGCATCATAGAAATCCCCCTTGCCGCAGCCGCGGATGGCAGCCAGCAGATCCGGCGTAAAGCCCAGCAGCGGCGAGCGCAGCACGGCAATAAGGGGCACGTCCTGCCGGGGATTGTCGATGATCTGCAAAAGCGAATAGACGGTGGAGATCTCCAAAGTCTCAAAAAAGTTTTCCCTTTCGCCGCCGGAATACGGAATGCCGCAGCGGCTCATAGCCGCCCCGAAGTCCGCCATGCGGCTCCTGGGCGAGCGCATGAGCAGCACGATGTCCTCCGGCTCCACGGGCCGCAGGGCGCCGTCCTCCCCCTGCACGGGATAGCCCTCATCCAGCATCCTGCGCACCAGTCCCGCCACAAAGTCCGCCTCCACCCGGGTGCGGTCAAAGTCCTCATCCTCGGTGTTCTCCACGCTGACAAGATGCAGCTCCGTCTCCCGGTCCGGCGCGGGGGTAAAGCGTGCGCCGGGATAGAGCTGCTCCTCCGGGCCGTAGTCCATCTCCCCCATCTGCCGGGAGAGAATATGCCGGAAAATAAAATTCGTAGCCTCCAGCACCTCCGGCCGGGATCGGAAATTGCGGGTGAGCAGTATCTTGCGGGCCTGGCCGGGCGCGGCGGCATCTGCATGGCGATAGCTCTGGTATTTCTCCAGGAATATCTCCGGCTGCGCCAGGCGGAAGCGATAAATGCTCTGCTTGACATCGCCCACGGTGAAAAGGTTCTCCCCTTTGTGGGAAATGGCAGAAAAAATACAGTTCTGTACCTCGTTGGTGTCCTGGTATTCGTCCACCATGATCTCCACATAGTTCTCGGCGATCTGCCGGGCCAGCTCCGTGGGGCTGCCGTCGGCGGACAGGAGCAGCTCCACGGCGTAGTGCTCCTGGTCGGAGAAATCCGCCGCATTGCGGCGCACCTTCTCCTGCTGCAGGGCGCGGATAAACTCCGCCGTCAGATCCAGCAGTGCCAGCATGGCCGGTGCCATGACGTGCAGATCCAGCAAATGCTCCGCCTGAGAGGTGGAAAACGGCTCCATGACCTCCTTCAGCTCCTTGCCGAAGCGCTCCTTCAGGGCCTTCATGCGGTTTTTTACTTCCTCGTTCTCCGCCCCGCGGACCGCCTTGAGACTGGGGAAGGAAAGATCTGTTTTCCCGGCGGCGTCCCAGCCCGCGGCCGCAGCCTGCTGCAGGCGCTCTGCCGCGTCGGCCATGGCGGCAAAGGCGGGGCCGTAGGCCGCCTCCACCTTGGGGCACTCGGCCATCTCCCCCAGGGCCCGGCGCAGACGGCGACTCCAAAACTCCGCCCACTGGCCCAGGTCGGCCAGGAGCAGCTCGCCAAAGGGGGTGCCCGTCAGCGTATCGGGCACAGCCTGCCAAAATCTTCGGGTCTCCTGCAGCCATTGCAGGGGATGCGCCTGGCTCTGGAGCTTTTCATACAACTCCAAAACCAGCCCCGTGAGGCGGCTGTCATCCCGCCCCGCGCCCAAAGTCTGAGCCAGGAGGGCGGCGTTTTCGTCTCCCTGCTCCAGCGCCTCATAAAACCGGTCCATGACCCGGTCCAGCACGCGGCTGCGCAGCGCAGCTCCCTCCTGCTCGTCCAGCAGGCGGTAATCCGGTGTGAGGCTGCGTCCGTTCACCGGCGGCAGCAGATGGATGTGCTCCCGCAGCAGGCTGCCGCAGAAGGCGTCCACGGTCTTGATGTCCGCCTGATAGACCCGGAACAGCTGGCGGCGCAGATGGTCGTTTTCCGGCTGCTGGGCCACGCGCTGTGAAAGCTCCCTTGCGATTTTTCCCCGCAGCTCCGCGGCGGCGGCGCGGGTATAGGTGATGATGAGGAAGTCGTCTACGCTGCAGTGCTCCTCCTCCACCCGGCGAAACAGGCGCTCCACCAGCACCTTGGTCTTGCCGGAACCGGCCGCCGCGGACACCAGCAGACTGCCGCCGCCGTCCGTAACGGCCCGGCGCTGCTCATCTGTCAGATTCGGATCGATCATGGCGCGCCTCCTTTCTCAGTTGTTCATCGATATTCTGCCACACCTCCGCCGGGGAGGCCTTTTTCAGGATGCGGCGGCGGTCCGTGCCGCTGCCGGGCCGGAAATAGCAGGCGGACGCATAGGCGCACCACCGGCACGCGCCGTCCTGGGGCGTGCGGTAGGCCGGGTCGGCGTCCACGTTGCCCCGGGCCAGCTCCCCGGCGATCTGCTCCAGCAGATGCTCCGTATACCGGCCCAGGCGGCCCAGCTCGTGGGCCGTGGCCACGCCGTCGGTGATGGTCCCGTCCTTCTTCAGCGTAATGGGCAGATACACGGGCTTTTCCAGGGCATCGTGCTCCATGGCCCGGAGTACCTGGGCATCCTCCAGCACCAGGCCGCTGCGGCGCAGCTCCTTCTGAATGTCGGACTCGATCTTAGCCGCTGACGCGTCCCGCTTTTCCGATACGATCACGTCCCGGGCGGGCAGATACAGCACCCCCGCCGGCACCACCGGCATTCCGAAGTGCGTCTCCCCCTCCCGCTCCAGCGCAAACAGGTACAGCAGCATCTGAATGCCCAGTCCGTACTGCACATCGGACAGGCTGAAGGACTTCCGCCCGGTCTTATAATCCACCACCCGCAGATAGAGCCTGCCGTCCTTGACCCAGCCGTCCACCCGGTCCACCTTGCCCACCAGGCGCAGGGAGATGTCCTCCCGCTCCACGGACACGGCGGGCAGATCCGCCTCCCGGCCGCCGAAGCTCAGCTCAAACTCCATGAGCTTGAAATCCGAGCGGCGCATTTCGTCGGCCACGTTGTTCACAATGGCGCAAGCCGTCTTCTGCAGTCGCTCAAACAGATAGCGGAATCGCGCGCTTTTCTCACTGTAGCGGTCGATTTTTGTGTCGGCGTATTCCCGGATGTACCGCTGCACCAGCGCGTCCAGCTCCGGCTGGGTGACGCTGTCGAATCCGCCCCGGTCCCGCACCGCCCGGAGGACATTCTCCAGCAGATAGTGGATGAATGTGCCGATCTCCGGAGCCTGGAACCCGGCGGCCTTGCGTTCCTTGGCCCGCAGGCCGTACTCCATGAAGTAGCCGAAATGGCAGCTTTTCATGCGGTCCATGCGGGAGGCGGACATCTGCACCTGCGTGCCGTATAGGGTGCGGACAGCCGCCGGGGAAAGGCGTCCCCGGTCCAGCAGCTTAGCCCGGCCTATGGCCTCCAGCACGGCCCCCGTGCGGGGATCCGCCCGGAAGTAATCAGCCAGGGCACTGTCCGGGCAGCGCCCTGCGGCCTCCAGAGCCGTGGCGGGTACGGTGAGCCGGTATTCCCCGTCCTCGCGCTCCAGGGCCACGTCCGGCAGCAGGCGGCGGATGCGCTCCACCACAAAGGCCGGGCGCAGGGCCGAGCCGTCCAGGGATACCGTGGGATAGCTCACATGCAGCAGCTCCGTGGGCCGGGTGAGGGTGGAATAGATGTTCTGCAGCTCCTGGTCCAGCTCGTCAAAGGTGGCGTCCGCCAGGGGCAGGTCATGCTCCTGAAGAAAAGCTCTGTCCCGGCGGTTCAGAATGCCCCCCGCCTGATCCACCCGGGGCAGCAGATGGTCATTGCATCCCAAAAGAAACAGTGCCCGGACGGTGCGCCGGTCAGCCCGGGTCATCTCGCTGACCTTCACCTGGTCCAGGGTGGCCGGGATGGTACCCACGCTGTACTGGGTGAGCACCAAACGCAGCATCCGGCAGAACTCCTCCCCGGTGAGGGCCGTGTCTCCCAGGATCTCGGCGAACTGATCCAGCACACCGCAGAAGATCTCCCAAAGCTGGCGGTATTCCTCCGCCGTCTGCACCCGGCCGGACTGCATCAGCGCCTGCGCCTGCTGTCCCAGCAGCTGCGGCACGCCCGCCTCCCGGGCAAATCGGTAGAGAGCCGCGGCCTTGTCTGCGGCGGCAGAGGGCGCCTTCATGTTCTCGTACAGGGGCAGCAGCGGCAGGCGCACCTTCTCCCGGATGGCGTTGATCTCCTCCAGCCGCTCTCGGCGCTCCGGGGTCATCTCCGCGCCATAGCCGTCGGGGTTGGCCGTCCAGGGGACGTCCCGCAGCCACATCTTGCCCCGGATCTCCCAGAGCACCACATAGTTTTCCAGCTGATCGCACTCCGCCCGGTCGATGCCGGCCAGTCCGGTTTTCAGATAGCGGAACATGTCCTCGTACTCAAAGCCGCCGGTGACGGCGTCCAGGGCCCCCAGCGCCAAAAGCAGCGGCGGCTTCTGCAGGATGTCGCTGCGCCGGCTGATGTATACCGGGATGCCGTCCCGAGCAAAAATATGCTCCAGCACCGGGGCGTACTCTGTTAAATCCCGGGCCGTTACGGCAATGTCCCGGCAGCGGTACCCGCTGCGGAGCATCTGCCGGATCCGGGCGGATACATATTCCACCTCGGCATAGGCCGTGGTGGCCTCATACAGCCGCACCTGGTCGCCGCCGCCCTCCCGGGTGGGCGCCGCGGCGCCGAAAAAGTATTTCTCCAAATGGGCCAGGGCCGTGTCGCCCGTGGGCTCCATAAACTCCATAGTACAGCGGCACCCTGCCTGCTGCGCCATACGCACCAGGCGCTGCCGCTGCCGCAGCGCGTTTTGAAAGATCTCGGCGGCAGACCGGTCCCCCAACAATGTGACGGTAACGCTCTCCGCCTGGGTGAGCGCCGTAAGGAGGATCCCCTCCTCCGTTTTGTTAAAATAGGAGAATCCGTCAAAATATACATCCTTGCCCCGCAGATAGGACGCCTGGGGCAGCGCATCCCGGAGCTTCTGCACCCGGGAGCGGGCATCCCGTCCGCCGGACCGAAGGCGGGCGTCGTAGGCGGCATACAGCAGCGCCACGTCCCGCAGCTTGTCCCCCTCCTGCCCCGGGGCCTCCTGCACCCGGGCATAGAGCTCCTGGGGCGGGATCTCGTAGGCGTACAGCTCGTCCATCAGCGCCACCAGCTGCTCCAAAAAAGCCGCCCGGCGGGAGGGATTATCGAACACCCGCAAGCTGCTGCCCACCTCCTGCAGCGCCATGCGCATGGTGAGAAGCTTGCCCCCGCCATCCAGGGTGAAGTCCGACAGGCCGCCCACCTCACCCAGCACCCGGCCGGACAGGTTGCGCAGGCTCAGCACCTCCGCATTGCGGCTGGCCGTGTCCCCCAGGGCATGGCAGAGCGCCACCTCCGCCTCATGGGACACATGCTCCGGCACGATCAGGACCTGGCCGCGCCGGGCACGATTTTTCTTCATAGTCTCCAGGACCCGGGCCGTCTTTCCGGCGCCGGCCCGGCCGATCCACAGATGCAGCATGGACTGACTCCTCCCCCTGTTTGCTTGCGTTATACTGATTATATCATAGGACTTTCCCTGGTGCAAATAGCGCCCACCGCAATTTTTATCCCCCGGAATCCGGCAAAACACTTGACATCCGGCAGAAAAATCCATATAATAAGTAAGCTGTGAAAAAACGGGGTGTAGCGCAGCTGGTAGCGCGCTTGGTTCGGGACCAAGAGGCCGGGGGTTCAAGTCCCCCCACTCCGACCATCAAGAGGCTACAAAAAAGATGTAGCCAAAGAAAACCCCGATTTTATCGGGGTTTTCGCCATTTATACGGCGAAATTTCAGCGAACGATTCTGTAGATATAAAAAAGGTATTTTCCCTTTGTTGGATGTCTTGAACCCTCACACAACCGAATATCCGATACACAGGCAGATAGAAATCAAAAATCTATCTGCCTTTTTTATTACCCTCAAAAAGGAGAAAACAGATATGCTACAGAAAGAATTAGCCAAACGCCTCAAGGCTCGGTACGACACCAAGATTGACGGCAGCGGATGGCTGGAGGTATCCTCGGACGGCGTCCCCCTCTGCCGGATAAAATACAACGGTCAATTTCTAAGCAACGCCGACCAAA